>WBZS01000552.1_pt1 | contig 44402 bp, 42 predicted proteins | sample 5204201 | NCBI WGS metagenome assembly WBZS01 (sample SAMN12344357, study PRJNA552823) | activated sludge metagenome | biome: Activated sludge suspended growth; feature: Nitrification reactor; material: Wastewater; isolation source: activated sludge from nitrification reactor of wastewater...
TCGAGGCACGCGACCGCGGCATCGAGGCGGCACCGCACGCCGCCGCCCTCGTCGCGCCGATCCTCGGGTGGGACGAGGCGGAGGTGGCGCGCCAGATCGACATCTACCACCGGCGGGTGGAGGCGGAGTTCAGCAGCCAGACGATGCCCGACGACGAGTCCGCCCAGAGCGCCCGGGCCCAGGCCCCCGACGCCGGTATCTGACCCGGCGCCCTCCCGGCGGTCAGGCCGCCGCGGAGCGCTGTCGCGCGCGGTCGGCGAGGGCGTTGAGCAGGGCGGCGGCCTCCGCGGCGCCGTCGACGGTGACCAGGAAGCGGGAGCCGTCGCCCCGGCATACCTCGAGCGCGGGGCCCTTGCGCAGGATGACCCCGAACCGGCCCTTGAGGTCTCCGCGCAGGCCCCAGCCACCGAACTCGCGCATCGGCGCGACCTCGACGACCTCGGCCTCGACCACGTCCGACAGCGGCACGTGGAACCGCGGCCAGCCGGCGATCGAGCGCACCCTCAGGCCGTCGTCGTTGGCAGAGACCCGGAAGGTCGACATGCACACCATGAGGATCGCCGTGGCGGCCAGGACGGCAAGGATCGGCAGGGTCGAGATTCCGAGGATGGCGAGCACCGCCAGCGGCAGGACCACGGACCCGATCGCGACGTAGAGCATGGCCGGCGAGTGCGCCCACCCCAGCCACAGCGCGCGCTCGGACTCGCCCAGGGGCAGGCGCGGCGCATCCGGTGGCACCGGTCCGGTGGCCCGCGCCGCACCGGGCACCTCCCCCGACATGACGACTGCCCCCAGCACCGCACAGGCGAGGCCGACCGCGAAGGCGATCCCCATCGGCGTGTCGATGTCCGTGGCGGCTCGGGCGTCGGACAGCCCGCGTTGGATCCACAGCGTGCCGACGCCGACGGCCCCGACGAGTCCCGAAAGCCCCCCGGCGAGGGCCCCGGCGCCGCGGGCCACCATGCTGGCCTTGCGGAAGGCCACCCACAGGCCGAGCCCGATCACCGCCCCGAGCACGCCGGCCAGGAGCGCGGTCGTCAGCCCGGCGGAGTTCCGCGCCTGGAAGTCATCCGGCTCGGATCCGGCGCCCCAGTGGGTGGCGACGGGGTCGGGTAGCTCGGACAGGAAGGACCGGGTGATCGCCCAGCACGCCACAGCGATCGCGATCGGCAGGCCCACGGTGGCGGCGAGGGCGCGCAGGGTGCGAATGGTCATGACGACATCCCCTCTCTCACGAGGCGGGTCGCCTCGTCGACGCTCAGACCGGCCCGTCGGGCCTGGTCGATGTATGCCGTGAGCGCACTGAGCGCTCCGGCGGCTCGGACCCCCTTCGCGGTGACGACCGCCCCACGGCCGCGCCGCAACTCGATGAGCCCCTCGTCGCGCAGCTCCTGGTAGCCGCGCAGCACGGTGTGCAGGTTGACCCCCAGGCCCTCGGCGAGGTCCCGCGCTCCGGGGAGTCGCTCGCCCTGGACCAGGGTTCCCTCCGCGAGGCCACGCCGGACCGATGCCGCGATCTGGGCGTAGATCGGGACGGTGGAGGTGGGGTCGATCCGGACGAGCACGACCTCAGTCTATAGTTCTAGTTCCCCTATAACAACTCCCCCACCCTCCCCGAGTTGAGTGCGCGCGTGGGAGCCAGAGGTGCGAGTTGCGCACTCAACTCGGGAGTGGGTGAGTGGCACCATAGCGACGTGAGCGAAGAGCAGAAGAAGGCCGACAACCGGGCCCGAGCGACCACCGACGAATTCCGCGCCTTCGTCAAGGAGGACTGGGCCCCACGGCGGCCCGGTGTCACCGAGCCCTCGCCGGCCGCCGCGTATGCCGCCGCCCGCCGGGCCGTGCTGTCCGCCGCCTTCCCCGGTGAGCGGCTCATCATCCCCGCCGGCGGGCTCAAGGTCCGGACCAACGACACCGACTACGTGTTCCGACCACACAGCGCCTTCGCCCACCTCACCGGCCTGGGCGCCGACCGCGAACCCGACGCCGTGCTCGTCCTCGAACCCCTCCCCTCGGCCGAGGGCACCGACGCTGGCCACGAGGCGGTCCTGTACTTCCGCCCGATGGACGACCGGGACAGTGACGAGTTCTTCGCCGACACCCGGTACGGCGAGTTCTGGGTCGGGGCCCGGCCGACGCTGGCCGACGTCGAACTCGAGCTCGGGCTGACGGCCCGCCACATCGCCGAGTTCGAGTCGGCGGCCACCAAGGATGCCGGAGTGACGATCGTCCGACTCGTCCGCGATGCCGACCGTGACCTGACCCGGACCCTCGACGCGGCGCGGGTCTCCAACGGCGCCGAGGCCGAGGGCCTCGAGGAAGCCGATGACGTTCTCGCGCATCATCTTTCGCACCAGCGAATGGTCAAGGACGAGTTCGAGATCGACCAGATGCGGGCGGCGATCGCGGCCACCCGGGTCGGGTTCGAGGCGGTCATCGCAGACCTGCCCGAGGCGGTCGCCAAGGGCCGTGGGGAGCGTTGGGTCGAGGGCGTCTTCGGGCTGCACGCACGGCACGAGGGCAATGGCGTCGGTTACGACTCGATCTGTGCCAGCGGCGACCACGCCAACACCCTGCACTGGATCAAGAACACCGGGGACATCCGCGACGGCGACCTCCTGCTCCTCGATGCCGGCGTCGAGGTCGAGCACCTCTACACCGCCGACATCACGCGCACCCTCCCCGTCAACGGCACCTTCTCGCCGGCGCAACGCGAGATCTACGACGCCGTGTATGCCGCCCAGCAGGCCGGCATCGCGGCCGTCCGGCCGGGGGCCAAGTTCTCCGACATCCACGCCGCCGCGATCCGGGTCATCGCCGAGCACCTACATGCCTGGGGACTCCTGCCGGAGGGGATCTCGGTCGACGACACGCTGGACACCGAGCACGGCCAGTACCACCGACGCTGGATGGTCCACGGCACCTCACACCACCTGGGCATCGACGTGCACGACTGCGCCCTGGCCACCCGCGAGGAGTACATGGACGCCGAACTGGCCCCCGGGATGATCCTCACCGTCGAACCCGGCCTCTATTTCAAGGCCGACGACCTCAAGGCTCCCGAGCGGTTCCGTGGCATCGGTGTCCGCATCGAGGACGACGTCCTGGTGACTGCGGGCGGCTGCGAGAACCTCTCCGCCGCCATGCCCCGCACCGCCGACGAGGTGGAGGCGTGGATCGCCCGCGTCCAGCAGGGCTGACCCGCACACACGATGTGAGACCGGCCGACGTGCGGCCGTGAACCCGTTTCCGCCGGCACGTCGCGCGATCTCACACGCGGGTCAGGAATGCTGCGTCGAATCCTGAGCCACCTGGGCCGGGGTCTGGGCCAGTCGGGCCGCCTCTTCGGCGCGCGCCTTCTCGATGGCGATCCGGGCCTGCTCCTGGGCCGCGCGCATCGGGTCCATCTCGGCGATCAGCTCCCGGGCCTGGGCCGCGAAGCGGTGCTCGACGAGCACCTCATACTTGGTGGCCACCACCTGTTGGATCGAGGTGAAGTCGCGCTGGCCCCCGGTCAGCGAGTAGCCGATCAGCGCCCACACCAGGCCGAACACGACACCGAAGCCGACGGTCGCGATCGAGGAGGCCAGCGTGGCCTTGGTGTCGAACATCATGAACACGAGCGCCACGAACGCCCCGAGCCAGGCGCCCGACATGGCGCCACCGGCGGCCACCCGACCCCGGGTCAGCCGACCGGTCACCCGCTCGATCTGCTTGAGGTCGGTGCCGACGATCATCACGTTCTGCACCGGGAACTGGTGGTCGGACAGGTAGTCGACGGCCTTCTGCGCCTCCTCGTACTTCTCGTAGACCGCGAGCGACTGCGGGAATTCGAGCGCGAGGGCGGCGGACGGCATACGACGTGAGGGGGCGGGCGACTGCGTACTCATGCCGCCATTGTCGCAAAGTCCGCTGGGCCCCCGCTCGGAGCCGCGCGTACCCCACCACCCCAGCCCCCCGGCATGCAACCTCTCCCAGTGCCACTTCGCCTACGGGAGTGCCACCTACGAACTTGCACTCCAGTAGCCGAACCGGCACTGGGAGAGGTTGTTTCGTCAGCCCTTGAGCTTGTAGTCCTCGAGCAGGCGCCGCCCGATGATCATCTTCTGGATCTCGGCCGTGCCCTCGCCGATGAGCAGCATCGGGGCCTCCCGGTAGAGCCGCTCGATCTCGTACTCCTTGGAGTAGCCGTAGCCCCCGTGGATCCGGAACGACTGCTCGACGACGTCGGCGCAGTTCTCGGCGGCGAGGTACTTGGCCATCCCGGCCTCGAGGTCGTTGCGCTGCCCGGCATCCTTGAGCCGGGCCGCCTTGACCATCATCTGGTGACTGGCCTCGACCTTGGTCGCCATGTCGGCCAGGCGGAACAGGATGCCCTGGTGCTCGGCGATCTTCTTGCCGAACGTCTCCCGTTGCTGCGCATAGGAGATCCCGAGTTCGAAGGCCCGCATCGACACCCCACAGGCGCGGGCGGCGACGTTGACCCGGCCCACCTCGACGCCGTCCATCATCTGGTAGAAGCCCTGGCCGGGCACCCCACCGAGGATCTGGGCGGTCGTCGTCCGGTGGCCCTGGAAGACCAGTTCCGTGGTGTCGACGCCCTTGTAGCCCATCTTCTCGATCTTGCCGGGCACCGTGACGCCCTGGGCGGTCTCGCCGAAGCCGGACTCCTTCTCGATGAGGAAGGTCGTCATGTTCTTGTAGGGACTGCTCGACTCACCGAGGTCGGTCCGGACCAGGACGGCGACCAGGTTGGCCGAGCCACCGTTGGTCAGCCACATCTTCTGGCCGTCGATCGTCCACTCGGTCGCGTCCCCCTCGCCGCCACCGCGCACGGCCTTGGTCTTGATCGCCGCGACGTCCGACCCGAGCGCCGGCTCCGACATCGAGAAGGCGCCGCGCACCTCGCCGGTGGCCATCCGCGGCAGGTACCGCTGCTTCTGCTCCTGGGTGCCGTGCTGGAGGATCATGTAGGCGACGATGAAGTGGGTGTTGATGATGCCCGACACGCTCATCCAGCCGCGGGCGATCTCCTCGACGCACAGCGCATAGGTGAGCAGCGACTCCCCCAGGCCGCCGTACTCCTCGGGGATCATCAGCCCGAAGATCCCCATCTCCTTCATCTGGTCGACGATGTCCTGCGGGTACTCGTCCCTGTGCTCGAGCTCGGTCGCCACCGGGATGATCTGCTCGTTGACGAACTGCTTGACCAGGGCGAGCAGTTCGACCTGCTCCTCGGTGAGGTTGTCGGTGCTCTGCAGTCGGGACACGCGCAATCGCCGCCTTTTCGTGTGGTTCAGGGTCTTCTTCGAGTATGCCGTCCGCTCCCCTCCCGCTGTACCCGCCCCGGGCGTGATCCCTCCCACCCCGGTCGCGCGCGATGACGGTAGGTGTTCCGCAGCCGTCGACCCCGGCGTCTCCCGAGAGACGCGGCGCCAGGAAATCCGGTTGCGGACGGACCGGCGAGCCGGAAGCGTGGGGCCAGCACACGGCATACCCGCCCGGTGCACGTCCGACGAGAAGGAGGCCCGACATGTCCATCGCTGTCCCGGGCAGGCCCGCCCACCCCCTTCCTTCGCGTTTGGAGATCACCCGTGGCTCACCAGCCGTTCCACCTGCCGGCGAAGCAGGCGCTCTTCGCCACTGACACCACCCCCGACGGCCCGCCCGAGGGCGAGCGCTGGTCCACCTGGGACGGCGCCACCCACGGCCCCGCTCCCCGGCCGCACTGGGTCATCACCGACCTGGGTGCCGTCGAGGCGGACCACGGCATCCTCAAGTCCGGCAAGGAAGCCGACGTGCACGTCGTGCGCCGCTGGGTGCCCGGCACGGAGCGTTCGATCGCCTTGGCCGCCAAGCGTTTTCGCAGCACCGACCACCGGATGTTCCACCGGGACGCCGGCTATCTCGAGGGGCGCCGCGTCCGGCGCAGCCGGGAGATGCGGGCGATGGCGCGGCGCACCGACTTCGGCAAGGAGCTGCTGACCGGTCAGTGGGCGCACGCCGAGTTCGCGGCCCTGTCCATGCTCTGGTCGCGGGGGCTGGCGGTCCCCTACCCGGTGCAACTGGGCGAGTCCGAGATGCTCATGGAGTTCATCGGTGACGACGGGCCGCAGGGCCCGGTTGCCGCGCCCCGGCTGCACCAGGTGCGCGTCGAGGACGTCGACCTGCCCGATCTCTTCGACCAGTTCCGCGGCCTGCTCCTCGACCTCGCCGAGGCCGGCTGGACGCACGGCGACCTCTCCCCCTACAACGCCCTCGTCCACGACGGCCGGCTCGTCGTCATCGACTGGCCGCAGATCGTCGACGTCGTCGGTAACCCGCAGGGCTTCGCCTTCCTCGAACGCGACGTGGCGACGATGTGCGAGTGGTTCGCCCGCAAGGGCCTGCCCGTCGATGCCCACGACCTGTTCGGCGAGGCGGCGGCACTCGCGGCGGCCACCTCCTGAGCCGCCGCTGTCCCGGCTCTCGGATGTCTCCAGCTCGGATGTCTCCTGCTCGGATGCCGTCGGCTCGGCCTAGCCTTGGACCATGACGGGGCACGGGCACACGGCACGCAGGGACCTGCTCGTCGGCGGCCTGGGGGCGGCGGTCACGACGCTGACCACCCTGGCCGGCTGCGCCGGAAATGGGGCGAACTCCGACGGGTCGGCGACCATGCCTCGGCCGGCCGGGACCCCGGGGAGCAGCGGCTTCCTCGAGCCCGGGTCGTCGCCCGCGAGCGCGAAACCGTTGCACGCCACCCATCTCGGCGCCGGCGTGGACACCCGGTGGCGCCTCGAGCTCCCGACGCTCTCACCCCCCAAGGCACTCGTCGTCATGCTCCACGGGGCCGGGCACACCGCGGACCGGGCCTTCGCGACGATGGGCCTCAGCCCGCACGTCGAGGAGCTCGGCATCGCCATCGCCGCCGTCGACGGAGGGGCCACCTGGTGGCACTGGCGGGACGGACTGGACGGCCTAGCGATGGTCACGCAGGACCTCGTGCCGGCCGCCCTGGCGGCCAGCGGCCTGCCGGCCACGACGCGGATCGGGCTCACCGGCTACTCGATGGGCGGATACGGGGCCCTGCTCGTGGCCAGCGAGCTCGGCCGGAGCCGAGTGCGCGGCGTGATCGCCCACGCGCCCGCGCTCTTCCTCAACCAGCGCGAGTCCCCGCACGCGTTCGACTCGCAGGCGCAGTTCGACGAGTTCTCGGTCTGGGACCGGGTGGACCGGCTCGCCGAGATCCCGATCTGGATCGACTGCGGCATGCAGGACCCGTTCATCGACAACGACCGGCGCTTCGCCGCCATGATCCCCAAGGCCCGCACCACCTTCGGCCCCGGGGAGCATGACACCGCCGTCTGGGCACCTCACCTGGGCGACCAGCTGCGCTGGCTCCTCGACCAACCCGCCTGACCCCCGGCATACTCCATCTCTTTGGTTTCCCGCCCAATGCCGCAAAGTGCTGCTTTGAGGCGCGAACTACCAAGCCAAAGCTGCAGGTTCCGTCATTGGGCGGGAAACTCGCGCCGCGGGGTGGCTGACTGGTCCCTCAGTAGACGGTGACCTGGGACCCCATCGGCATGAGGTCCGCGGACCAGATCATGTTCATCGCCTCGTTGGAGACCCTGGCGCAGCCGTGGGAGGCCGGGTAGGGCGGAATGAACGGGGCGCCGTGCACGGCGATGCCGCCGTTGAAGTACTTCGGCCGCCAGAGCCCACCCAACGGCCCTTCGTCGAGCTTGTCGACCTGATGGAAGACGGCGAACGTCCCCGGGGGGGTCTGCGCGTCACCCCGGTAGGTCTCGCCCTTGTAGACCTCGGCGTACGGGGTGTTGCTGCCGGTGCTCGTGTTGAGGATGGTGGCCACGGCCCCCTCGCGAACGATGAGCAGCACCTGCGCGGCGAGGTCGATCTCGACCCCGGTGCCGCCGACCCGGGATGCGGGGCGGACCCCGCCGGCGATCGCCCTCAAGGTGGCCGCTCCGGCGACGCCGTCCCGCTCCAGGCCGGCCACCTTCTGGACGGCATACACGGCCTGTTGGGTGAGCCCGCCGAAACTACCGTCCGGCTCGCCCAGCCAGTAGCCGAGGTCGCGCAGCCGCTTCTGCATCGCCAGGACGTCGTCGCCGGAGTCGCCCGGTTTCAGGCTCTCGCGTGCCGTCGGGGTGGGGGTCGCACTCGGGCTGGGCTCGGCCGACGCCGCCGACGCCGCCGACGCCGCGGATGGCGTCGCGGACGGCGTCGCCATGCCCGTGGCCGTGGGCGCGGGCCTGCTCACCGTCGGGAGTTCGGCGATCCAGTCGGTGACCGACCTCGACGGGGTCGGCGTCGCAGCAATCGCCGAGGGCGTCCACGTCACCCCACAACCCGAGGTGAGCAGGGCCACGCCGAGGACGCCGGCCGCGCAGGCCGACCCCCATCGGGTATGCCGTCGGCTCGCCGTCGCGTTCATCGTGTCCCCTGGTCTGGTGAGGGAGGGTCTCCGCTCGCCCGATACTGGTGCCCCACAAGGCTAACGAGCCGGGGGCACGATCCCGTGACCGCCACGGCACGGGCAGGTAACGATCGCGTCGAGGCGCGTCAGCCGGCGGTGATCGCCTCGTGGGTGGCGAGCACGCGGCGGGCGATGTCGACGTGCAGGTTCTCGATCATCCGGCCGTTGAGCGTGACCACGCCGGCCCCGGCGCCGGCCTCCCAGGCGGCGATGGTGCCCTGCGCCTCCTCGACCTGCTCGAGACTGGGGGCGAAGACCTCGTTGCACACCTCGACCTGTCCTGGGTGGATGAGGGTCTTGCCGTCGAAGCCGAAGTCCCGCCCCTGGACGCACTCGGCGAGGAACCCCTCGGCATCCTTGACGTTGTTGTAGACCCCGTCGAGCACGGCGATCCCGGCCTCGCGCCCGGCGAGCAGCGCCAGCGACAACGCAGTGAGCAGCGGCCCACGCCCGGGCACGTGCTGCGCCCGCACCTCCTTGACCAGGTCGTTGGTGCCGATGACGAACGCCGCCAGCCGATCGGACTCGCGCGCGATCTTTCGCACGTTGAAGATCGCCGTCGGAGTCTCGATCATCGCCCAGAGGCGAGTGCGGTCCGGCGCGCCGTGCCGCTCCATCGCCTTGACCAGATGCTTGACCTCCTTGGCGGTGTTGACCTTGGGGACGACGATGCCGGCGGGGCCGGCGGCACAGGCCGCCGCGAGGTCGGCGGCGTGCCACCGGGTGCCGATCCCGTTGACCCGGATCGTGATCTCGCGGCGACCGTAGTCACCGGATGCCGCTGCGGCACAAGCGTTCTCGCGGGCGACGTCCTTGGCGTCGACCCCCACCGCGTCCTCGAGGTCGAGGATCAGCGCGTCGACCGGCAGGGTCTTGGCCTTCTCCAGCGCCCGCTCGTTGGAGCTGGGCATGTAGAGCACCGACCGCCGGGGCCGGTAGGCGGCCCGGTCGAACGCCGGGGATGCCGTGAGCTCACCCACCGCTCAGCCCTCCGTTCCGGCCGGGTCACCCTGGTCAGCATCCGCGGGCACCACGGCATACAGGGCGGCGAGGTCGGGGTCGGTGGCCGAGAGTCGATCGGCGAGCTCGAGGATCACCAGACACTGCTTGAGGCTCGCGTCGTCCTCCATCTTCCCGTCGAGCATGACCGCGCCGGTGCCGTCGCCCATGGCGGCCTTGACCCGGCGTGCGTGCGCGACGTCGGCCGCCGACGGGGAGAAGACCTTCTTCGCGATCGCGATCTGCACCGGGTGCAGCGACCACGTGCCGACACAGCCGAGGAGGAAGGCGTTGCGGAACTGGTCCTCGCACGCCACGACGTCCTTGATGTCCCCGAAGGGGCCGTAGTACGGGAAGATCCCGTGCATCGCGCAGGCGTCGACCATCCGCGCGATCGTGTAGTGCCAGAGGTCCTGCTGGTAGGTCGTGCGGGCCGCCTCGATCTCGGTGAGGCCGTCGGCCCCGAGCGGTGGGTCCTGACGGACCAGGTAGCCGGGGTGCCCGCCGCCGACCCGCGTCGTCTTCATCCGGCGGTCGGCGGCGAGGTCGGCCGGGCCGAGGGAGATGCCCTGCATCCGCGGCGACCCGCCAGCGATCGCCTCGACGTTCGCCACCCCGCGAGCGGTCTCGAGGATGGCGTGGACGAGGATCGGGCGGGTCAGTCCGGCGCGCGCTTCGAGTTGGGCGAGCAGCCGGTCGACGTAGTGGATGTCCTCGGGGCCCTGCACCTTGGGCACCATGACGACGTCGAGCTTGTCCCCGATCTGCGTGACCAGGGTGATCAAGTCGTCGAGGACCCAGGGGCTGTCGAGGCTGTTGATCCGGGTCCACAGCTGGGTCTGCTCCCCGAAATCGGTGGCTCGCGCGATCTCGACCAGCCCCGAGCGAGCCTTCTCCTTGTTCTCGGCCTTGACCGCGTCCTCGAGATTGCCCAGGAGCACGTCCACGGTGCCGACCATCGAGGGGATCTTGGCCGCCATCTTCTCGTTGCTCGGGTCGAAGAAGTGGATCATCCGGCTCGGCCGGGCCGGCACCTGGCGGATCGGCGCGGGGGCACCGACGGCGAGCGGGGCGAAGAAGTCCTTGGCGGGGCGCATGATGCGCAACCTACCCGCGGCGGAACGGACCCTGCCATGAGCCACATCACGTCGACGCCGGGTCCCGACCCACCGGTGGCGGTGGCTTCGCCGGCGCCGGCGCCCGGGCGGCATACTGACGCCATGACCGAGGTCACCGCGCCGCTGCCGGAGGAACCCGCCGAGGCCGCGCCCACCGCCGCACCGGTCAACGTGACCCGACTGCTCGCCGAGGCCGCCTCGAAGTCCTCGATCCTGTGGATCCGCCTGCCCGACGGCGCCGCGCACCCGGCCTGGTTCGTCTGGCACGACAACGAGGACCCGCGCGGCACCGGCCCCGCGGCCTACGTGGTCTCCGGGCTCGGGGAGCAGCCCCTCCCCTGGCTGCCCGCGCAGGTCGACCTCCTCCTGCGGAGCAAGGACACCGGCGGCCGGCTGATCACCATCACCGCGGAGGTCGCCGAGGTCACCCCCGAGTCCCCCGTCTGGGACGCGGCGGTCGAGGTGATCCGCCCGGCGCGGCTCAACCTCCAGGGCTCGCCGGCCGAGGTCGAGGCCCGATGGCGAGCCGGCTGCACGATCCATGTCCTCACCCCGCACGGGCGACCGCACGAGCAGCCCGGGTCGTATGCCGTGGGGTCCGGTGCCCGCGCCGTCTCCCCGGCGAAGGGCACGACGATCGGCTGGCGCCCGTGGCACCTGTTCGGTCGCCCTGCCACCCGCCGCGGCACCCGCTGACCCCCTCGATGCCGAGCCACCGCGCCCGCCCCGCCGCGGACCGCCGCACCCGCTGGGGCGCACTCGCCGTGGCCGCCCTGCTCCTGACCGCACTCGGCACCTGGGCGGTGCTCGCCCGACCCGACGCGACGAGTCGGGCAGCCGCGCCCGAGCCCAGCAGCCCCGCGGCCACCACCACGGGGCTCTCGCCGTCCCCGACCCCGTCCCCACCCTCGCCCACGTCCGCGAGCCCGACCGCTCCCCCGGCCCCCACGGCATACCCGGTCGGCACCTTCGGCGTCGGACGCACCTCGATGACGTTCGTCGACACCACACGCGGCACGATGGCGCGCGGGCCGCGGGCTGCCGTGAGCACCCGCACCCTGCTGACCACCGTGCGGTATCCCACGCCGGGCCCGACCGGCGCCGCACCCGCCTGCCCCTGTCCCGTCGTCGTCTTCGCCGAGGGCTACAACATCTCGGGCGACCGCTACGGCGACCTCCTCGACGACCTCACCAGCCGCGGTTACCTCGTCGCCGCCCCGGAGTTCCCACTCGCCAGCAGCCTCTACGACGGACCGGCGAGCCAGGCCGACCTCGACAACGAACCCGGCGACGTCAGCTTCGTCCTGACCAACCTGCTGGGCCTCGGCGGCCAGCCGGGCCCCCTGTCCGGTCTCCTCGACCCGGGCCGGGTGGCCGTCATGGGCCACTCCGACGGGGCCGCGGTCGCCGCGGTCATCGGCTACGACCCCACCTTTCGGGACCGACGCTTCGGCGCCGTCGTCATCCTCTCGGGCCAGTCCGGCGACGTGCACAGCGGTCCCGGCCTGCCCGACTCGCCACCCGCGCTGCTCGCGCACGGGACCGCCGACGAGTTCAACCCCTACCCGATCGGGCACGAGTTGTATGCCGCGATCGCCCCGCCGCACTACCTGCTCACCATCGACGGGGGTCGCCATCTCGAACCGTTCACGACCGCGCCGATCCGGCCCGCGGTCAGCGAAGTGATCGCCGCATTCCTCGACCTCGAACTGCGCGGCGTGTCCGACGCTGCGGACCGTCTGGCCGCGGCCGGCGGCGCGCCGGGATTGTCGCTGCAATCCAGCTGACCGGCGCCGCGTCGCCTGGTCGGTCTACGGACCGTGCGCCGATACCCTTGGGCCGTGGCATCGACAACGCGCGTCTTCGTCGGACGGCTGGCCGAGCTGAGCGTCTTCGATCCGCTCGGCGAGAAGGTCGGCCGGGTCCGCGACGTCGTCGTCACCTTCAGTGCCACCCGGCAGCGCCCGCGCGTCATCGGGCTGGTCGTCGAAGTCGCCGCGCGCAAGCGGATCTTCGTGCCGATCTCCCGGGTGACCAGCGTCGAGGGCGGGCAGGTCATCACGACCGGTCTGGTCAACATGCGCCGGTTCGAGCAGCGGGCCAACGAGACCCTGGTGCTCGCCGAACTCCTCGAACGGGCCGTCGTCGTCAGGGTCGGCGGCGAGTCGGTCGAGGGCACCATCGAGGACATCGGCATCGAGCAGAACGTGGGGCGGGCCTGGTCGGTCACCCGCGCCTTCGTGCGCAAGCGCAGCCCGGCGGCCAGTTCGCTCAACCCGTTCGCCAAGCGACGCGGGGAGACCTTCGTGGCCCCGATCGAGGACATCCAGGACCTGCGCGAGGCCAAGGAGGCCCAGAGTGCGGCCCGCTTGATCGAGGCCTACGAGGACCTCAAGCCGGCCGACCTCGCCGAGGTCATCCACGACCTCGCCCCCAAGCGCCGCGCCGAGGTTGCGGCCGCCCTCGACGACGAGCGACTGGCCGACGTCATCGAGGAGCTGCCCGCCGACGACCAGATCGAGATCCTCGTCGGCCTCGAGGTCGAACGCGCCGCCGACGTCCTCGAGGCGATGGAGCCCGACGACGCCGCGGACCTGCTCTCCGAGCTGCCCCCGGAGCGCCAGGAGGAACTCCTCCAGAAGATGGACAAGGACGAGGCCGAGGACCTCAGGCGACTCCTGACCTACGACGACAACTCCGCCGGTGGCCTGATGACCACCGAGCCGGTCATCCTCGGGCCCGAGGCCTCGATCGCCGAAGCCCTGGCCGTGGTCCGACGGGAGGAACTCTCGACCGCCCTGGCCACCACGGTCTTCGTCTGCCGCCCCCCGCTCGAGACGCCGACCGGCCGGTACCTCGGAATGGTCCACATCCAGCGGCTGCTTCGCGAACCGCCGCACGCCCCGATCGGCGGCATCCTGGACCGCGACATCGAGCCACTCCAGCCGGACACGAGCCTGGGCCAGATCACCCGGATGCTGGCCAACTACAACATGGTCGGGCTCCCCGTCGTCGACGAGACCGGGGCGCTCCTGGGTGCCGTGACGGTCGACGACGTGCTCGACCACATCCTGCCCGAGGACTGGCGGGAAGGGCGCCACGAGCCGGATCTCGACCCCGCGCCCTCGGGGGTGAGCCGTGGCTGAGCGTCGCCCGAGCCGTCTCGACCAGCCCCGCGAGAAGGGGCGGCGCGTCAGCCTGCCGTCGTGGATGACGAACGAGGCCTTCGGGGTCATCTCCGAGAAGTTCGCCCGATTCATGGGCACCGCCCAGTTCCTCATCGCCATGACGTTCTTCGTCGCCCTATGGCTGCTCTGGAACACCTACGGCCCCAAGAGCCTGCAGTTCGACCCCCGCGACCTCAACTACACCCTGCTCACCCTCATCCTCAGCCTCCAGGCCTCGTACGCCGCCCCACTGATCCTGCTCGCGCAGAACCGTCAGGCCGACCGCGACCGGGTCGCCACCGAGCAGGACCGCAGTCGCGACGAGCGCAATCTCGCCGACACCGAGTTCCTCACCCGGGAGGTCGCGGCGCTGCGGTTGGCGCTGCGCGAGACGGCGACTCGCGACTTCGTCCGCAGCGAGCTGCGCGACCTGCTCGACGAGCTCGAGGAGCGGGGCCTGCGGGTCAGCGCCGAACCAACGTCGGCACCACCCGCCCCTGCCCTCCCGGCGGCGAAGTCGGCGAAGCGGCCGAAACAGAAGCTTCAGCCGACCCAGCCGGACCCGCCGGCCCAACCCCCGGACGGACCTCCCCCGAACGCGACCTAGACTCGCAGTCATGCCCGCAGTACCCCAGGAAGCCCTCGCCGCCGCCCTCGCGACCGTCAACGACCCGGAGATCCGCAAGCCGATCACCGAGCTCGGCATGGTCGAGTCCTGCACGTGCGACGACGCCGGTCACGTCGCCGTGACGATCCTTCTCACCGTCTCGGGGTGCCCGCTCAAGGAGACCCTGACCCGCGACACGACGAACGCACTGCTCGCCGTCGAGGGGGTGACCGGGGTCGACGTGACCCTCGGCGTGATGTCGGACGAGCAACGCTCGGCACTGAAGACGATGCTGCGCGGTGGCACCGCCGAGCGTGAGGTCCCCTTCGCCAAGCCGGGCTCGCTCACCCGCGTGTATGCCGTGGCCTCCGGCAAGGGTGGCGTCGGCAAGTCGTCGGTCACCGCCAATCTCGCCGCGGCCCTCGCCGCCGAGGGCCTCAAGGTCGGGGTCGTCGACGCCGACATCTACGGCTTCTCCATTCCGCGCATGCTCGGGGTGACCGGCAAGCCGACGCAGGTCGACGACATGATCCTGCCCCCGATCAGCCACGAGGTGAAGGTCATCTCGATCGGCATGTTCGTGCCCGGCAACCAGCCGGTGGTGTGGCGCGGCCCGATGTTGCACCGGGCGCTGCAGCAGTTCCTCGCGGACGTCTTCTGGGGCGACCTCGACGTCCTCCTGCTCGACCTGCCGCCGGGCACCGGTGACATCGCCATCTCGGTCGCCCAGTTGATCCCCGGCGCCGAGATCCTCGTCGTCACCACTCCGCAGCAGGCTGCGGCCGAGGTCGCCGAGCGGGCCGGCTCGATCGCGCTGCAGACCCACCAGCGGGTGGCCGGGGTGATCGAGAACATGAGTTGGCTCGAGTTGCCCGACGGCTCCCGTCAGGAGATCTTCGGCAGCGGGGGCGGGCAGGCCGTCGCCGACTCGCTCAGTCGCGCCATCGGCGCACCGGTGCCGCTGCTCGGCCAGATCCCGCTCGACCCGACCCTGCGGATCGGTGCGGACAACGGAGCCCCGGTCGTCCTCGGTGAGGCGATCTCCCCCGCCGGGGTGGCCCTGCGGGGCATCGCTCGCGGCCTGGCCTCCCGCTCGCGCGGACTCGCCGGCCGCTCCTTGGGACTGACGCCAGCCGGCCGCTGACGCGTCCTCAGGTCGCTTCGGCGTCCCAGTAGGTCCGGCTGCCGCTCTCGGCGCCGACGGCCGCGACGGCGGCCACGGCGGCACTCAACGCGCCCGCCGCAGCGCCGTACGCGGTCCCGGGCCCGCCGCTGCTGGCCTCCGACGTCGGAGCGATCACCCCGTCGCGGATCGCCTTGACCTCGTCGGTGATGCCCTTGACCTCGTCGCGGACCTCGCGGAACGGTTCGGCGACGTAGTCCAGGGGTTCCTGGAGTGCCTCGCGGACGATCCGACGGGGGTCGTACTGGCGCGGGTCGTACTGGCGCCAGTTGATGTCCTTGTAGTCCTCGCCCAGCTGGTCCTTGAGCTGGACCTTCGCCCCCTCGGCGAGCACCCGAAGTTTGCGGACCCCCTCGGCGAGCTTCGCGGCATACTCCGGCAACCGCTCGGGTCCGAGGATGACCACCCCGAGCACGACGAGGATGACCGCCTCCCAGCCGTTGATCCCGAACATGCTCGTCTCGTTCCTGTGTGGTGACGCCGTCGCCGGGCCCGCGGGTCAGTTGTTCGCGGCCTCGAGGACCATCTTGACATCGAGTTGCTCGGTGCCTCGACGCACGGTCAGGGTGACGCTCTGGCCGACGTCGAGCGACCGAATCCCCACGACCAGGGCATCGGGGCTGGTCATCGGTCGGCCGTTGAGGGCGAGGATGACGTCACCGGGCTTGAGCCCGGCCTTGGCGGCGGGCCCACCAGCGGTGATCGCGGGCTGCCCACCGGCGGCCTCTTCGAGGATCTTCACGCCCTCGCCGTCGTAGCGGCGGTCGAGGTAGACCCCGATCACCGGGTGGACCGCCTTCCCGGTGCGAATCAGTTGCTCGACCGTCTTGGTCACCTGGGCGCTGGGGATCGCGAACCCCACCCCGATGCTCCCCGCGCCCCCGTTCGTGCCGGTGCCGGGGGCGGTCGCAATCGCGGAGTTCACGCCGATGACCTGCCCGGCCAGATTGAGCAACGGGCCCCCGGAGTTGCCGGGATTGATCGCGGCGTCGGTCTGGATGGCGTTGATGTAGGAGGTGTCGGTGCTGTCGCCGGCCGCGACCGGGCGGTTGAGGGCGCTGACGATGCCGGTGGTCACGGTGGACTCCAGGCCCAGGGGGGCGCCGACGGCGATGACCGGGTCGCCGACGACGACCGTGCCCGAGTCCCCGATCGGCAAGGGGGTGAGGTCGGCGCGATCCACCTTGAGCACCGCGAGGTCGTAGGACGCGTCGCGCCCGACGATCGTGGCGTCGCTGTGCTTGCCGTTGGACAGCACGACCGTGATGGTGCCGCCATTGGCGGCCGCAGCGACGACGTGATTGTTCGTCACGACGTGGCCCTGCTGGTCCAGGACCCAGCCGGACCCGGTGCCGGACCCCGAATCGGCGGTCACCTTGATCGTCACGATGCTCGGCATCGCCTTGGCCGCGATGTTCGCCACGCTCCCCTCCGGGCGCGTGGTCGCGCCGGCCCCCGCGGTGGGTGCCGGGCCGTCGACCGTGGGGGAGGTGCGTGCCCAGAACGAGGTGTTGAGATAGCCGTTGCTCGCGAGCCAGCCGCCGAGGACGCCGCCGCCCAGACCGGCCAGCAGGGTCGCCAGTCCGGCGATGAGCAGCACCGCGGCCCAGCCGGGCCCGCGGGCCGGGCCGGGCGCGGCCGATCCCGACAAGGCCGGTGTGCCGTGATCCCACCCCGGTTGCGGACCCATCACTGAGCCCACCGGGACGGGCGCCGCAGGGTCGAGGACCTGGGTGTCCGGGGCCGGAGGGAACTCCTGCGCGGGAACGGTGGCCCAGGTGGGCTCATCGGGGATCCGGGTCTCGGGCACCGGTGGCGGCAAGGGCGCCTGGAGTTCCTGGGTGCGATCGAGATCCATGGACCGGGTCGGGTCCGACGGTTCGCTCATGGAGTGGATTCTGCCGTGCCCGAGGACGGAGTGATGCTCGGACCGCTCGGACGAGACAGCCGCCATTGGACGGACACCACCGTGGCGGGCGCCGACGGTGAGCGCACGGTCGCCACCGCGGGCACCGTCGTCGTCGGGAGCGGGCCAGCGGCCCGCCCGGCCACGGAAAGGCTCCAGGCCGCGGTGACACCCAGGCCGGCCACGGTCGAGGCCAGCACCACGGCCCGCAACACGCTCCGGTGAGCAGGGGGATCCGTCGGGGCCATCACGACCAGCGGTGCCCCGCGACGAGGCGGTGTCGGGATCGGGGGAAGGCCGACGGCCGCGTCGACGGCCGGCGGCTGCGGACCGAGTTCACGGGCCGCGAGGGCCAGCAACTGGGAGCGGAGGTCGCTCGAGGGCACGGGCCCGAAAGCCAGTGAGGCCTGCAGCCGGCGCTCCTGGGCCACCTCGTCGAGGCAGCAGCGACAGCTCACGAGGTGGCGATCCCAGGCCCGGGTGCGGTCGAGCGGAAGGCGGCCCCCGGCATACTCGGGCAACTCGGGGCCGCCGCAGCGGACCCCGCTCACAGCGTGCCTGCCGCCGGACGCATCGACAGCCGCCGCTTCGGACGCGGGGCCCGGGTCGTCGACGGGGTCGGAGCCCGGTGCGCCAACGACTCACGGAGTTGGGCGCGGCCGCGGTGGATGCGGGAGCGGACCGTCCCGAGCTTGATGTCAAGGGTGGCCGCGATCTCCTCGTAGGACAGACCCTCGATGTCGCAGAGCACGACGGCGGCCCGGAAGTCCGGCGGGAGCGCGTCGAGGGCACGCTGGACGTCGTCGTCGAAGTGGGCCTCGTCGTAGGCCTGCTCGGGGCCCACCGACCGGCTGGTCAGCCGTGCCGCCGACTCCTCCGACAGCGCGTCGATGCGGATCCGCTGCTTGCGCCGCATCTTGTCGAGGAAGACGTTCGTCGTGATCCGGTGCAACCAGCCCTCGAAGGTTCCGGGCGTGTACGCGTGCAACGAGCGGAAGACCCGCAGGAAGACGTCGTGCGTGAGGTCCTCGGCGTCATGGACGTTGCCGGTCAGCCGGTAGGCCAGGCGGTAGACCCTCGCCGAGTGCTGCTCCACGACCTCTTCCCAGGACGGCGGAACCCAACCCTCAGGCGCCGTGGGCGCACTCTCGACCGGAGCGGTGGGCGCACTCTCGATCTCGGCCATGGTCGGCATCTGGGGATCACTCTCACTTCGGTCGTCGGGTTTGCCCTCGTGGGACGCCCTCGTGGCCGGAATTGTTCCGAGCCAGTCTGGACGTTCGCTGAGAGTTGTTCGTCGATTCCCCACGAGTAGGGTGCCTGCATGAGCACGCTCAAGCCGGCCAGCTGGGCCTATGCCGAGGACTTCATCCCCGAGCCCGACGCGATGGAGGCCGCACGCCGACGTGGGCTGGAGTTCGGCGACGCGACGCCGGTCGGCACCGGCGCCGGCGCCCTGCTCCGGTTCCTCGCCGCGAGCATCGCCGCTCGCCACGTCATCGAGATCGGGTCGGGGGCCGGGACCTCCGGGCTGTGGCTGCTCGAAGGCATGGGCAGCGAAGGGGTGCTGACCACGATCGACGCGGCACCCGAGCACTCTCAGGCCGCCAAGGATGCGTATGCCGCGGCCGGAATCGCGCACCAACGGGTGCGGGTGATCACCGGTCGAGCCGGCGAGGTGCTTCCCCGGATGAGCGACGGCGCCTACGACCTGGCCCTGGTCGATGCCGACAAGGGCGGCTACCCGAGTTACGTCGAGCACGCCGTCCGGTTGCTGCGGCCCGGCGGCGTCCTCGTGCTCGACAACATGCTGTGGCACGACAAGGTGGCCGATCCGGCGGCGCGCGACGAGGCCACGAGCACGCTGCGTGACCTCGGCAAGGCCCTGCGCGACGACGAGCGCCTGGTGACCGCGTTGTTGCCGGTCAGCGACGGCCTGCTCGTCGCCGTCAAGCGCTGATCCGCCCCGCACCCGGCGAGCGGCCCGCCCGCGGGGCCACGGGCCTCAGGTCGTGTCCAGCCCCGGGCCGGCACCGCGACGAAACCCTGCGGGCCCCTCCGCGATGGCGACCACCTCGTACTCCTCGATCGAGATGGGAGCCGAACCGATGATCTGGCTGCCCGGAGACGCGGCGGCCCCGACCTCGAACTCAGTGCGGAACCGGGCGCGGTCATGGTCGGTGTCGAAGACGTACGTCCCCTCGAACCACTCCCCCTCACGCATCCGCCAGACCTTGAAGGCGAGGCCGTCGAGGAACATGAAGCGGGCGATCGAGGTGCCCACGACGTACTCGCGCAACCGCTCGGCCGTGTCCGATGCCGTGCCCTCCAATGACCAGCGCACGGCCAGCCCGAATCCGGCGTTCATGACAGTCCTTCCAAGAGCGTGAGGAGCAGGCGGGCGCCGAAGCCGGTGGGTCCCTTGGCGAGCAGGCCGGCGTCGACGTCGGATCGACCCGGACCCGCGACGTCGAGGTGCGCCCACGGGACCGCACCCACGAATTCGCGCAGGAACAGGGCCGCCATGATCGAACCGGCGCCGTGCTCGGAGGAGAACTGTTTGAGATCGGCGACATCGGAGTCCAGAGCTGCACGGTAGGCGCTCGGCAGGGGCAGCGGCCACAATGTCTCACCGCTGGCGACTCCGGCTGTGACCAGGGCATCGGCGAGCTCGTCGTCGGTGGCGAAGACGGGCGCCATGGTGCGGGCGAAGGCGACCCGGGCCGCGCCGGTGAGGGTGGCGATGTCGATGACGGCGTCCGGGTGGAGGTGGCTCACGGCATACGCCAACGCGTCGGCGAGCACGATCCGACCCTCGGCGTCGGTGTTGCCGATTTCCACCGTCCGACCGCCGTAGTGGGCGACGACGTCGCCGGGGCGTTGGCTCGAGCCACTGACCGCATTCTCGGCCAGGGCGAGCAAGCCGGTCACTCGCACCCGCACGCCAAGGTCACGGCAGGCGGCGAGGACGGCCAGCACGACGGCGGCGCCCATCATGTCGGTCTTCATGCCGAGCATGGCGTCGGTCGGTTTGATGTCCAGGCCCCCGGTGTCGAAGGTGATGCCCTTGCCGACCAGCACGACGTGGCGGGTGGCATCGTCGGCTGTCGGGGGCGTCCAGGTGAGCTCGACCAGGCGCGGCGGCGTGGCGGACCCGGCCCCGACCGAGGTCAGGCCGCCGAACCCCTCCCTGGCCAGGACTTTGTCGTTGCGTACGCGCACGCCCAGACCGTGGCGACGGGCCAGGGTGCGCGATTGCGCGGCCAACCAGGCGGGGTTCTTGAGATTGCTCGGCACGGCTCCCAGGGTGCGGGCGAGGAGGGCGGCGCGGGCCCGCACCACGGCCCGCTCGACCACGGCCCGCTCGTCGTCCGGGCGATGGGGTCCGGCGGCTGGTCCCCGGTCGCCGGGGTCGGCCGCCGAGGCCACCCTCGCCGTCGTCGAGCGCAAGAGGACGATGGTCCCGGCCGGCGGGGAGGGGGTCACCGGGCCCTCGGCTCGGAAGCGGGGCGGGGTCCACTGGCCGAGCACCACGCCCTCGACCAGGGCTGCCAGCCCGTCGGGAGCGAGGGCGGGCGGCAGCGCGACCACGACCAGGGACCGACCTCGGGTCACCCGGCCCAGAGCAGCCCCTGCCGCCCGCAGGTCCTCGGGACGCCCCGCCCCGAGGCCGACAACGTGGATGACCCGGGGGCCTTGGCCCGGCGCCCTGGGGATGGTCGACACGGCTCCGGCGCTTCCCTGCGGGTCATGCGTGGCTCGCAGCGCCTCGACATCGACCCCGACGTCGGACAGCGCGGCGAGCGACCCGCGCGTCGATCGGGCGGCCGCCCCCGCCTCGTGCTCGAGCAGGGCGACCAGGGCGACGTCTCGAGAAGAATCGGCCGCGATCACTTCAGCCAAGGGTCGATGAACCGTCACGAACCGGGCCACGGCGGGGGCCAGCAGGTCGACGGGTGCCGCGGCCGATGCCCCCGGCCGCGTCTCGCCATCGGCGGCAGGAGCAGAATCGGCGGTCCGTGGCTGGTCACGATGCACCCACCGACCCTAACGGGTGATCCTGACGTCCCCCGAACAACGACGAGGGGCCCTGCACCCCGTGGTGCGAGCCCCTCGGTCCGGGTCGTCCACCCGGGGAGGTCGTCCTGAGATCAGTTCAATCCAGCACAGTTGTCGATGGCCGATCCCAGCGCCTTGACCTCGTCGGCGTTCATCTCGATGACGATCCGGCCACCGCCGTCCGCGGGCATCCGCAAGACGAAGCAGCGCCCCTCCTTGACGACCTCGAGTGCACCGTCACCAGTCCTGGGCTTCATTGCCGCCATGGAACTTCCTTCCTTCTGCCCCGTGCCGTCCGGCCGGACACGTCGCCGCACCGGCAGGGTCCGGTGGTCGCCCACCATTATCCCGCGCCGTGCGCGCAGGTCCTAATCCAACCCGGGTCACGGGGGCCTCGATCCCCACGGCGTGTAGACGAGGAAGGTCGTGGTCCACCACAGCACTCCGGCGACCAGGAGGAGCAGGACGAGGGCCACGCGCCGCTTCCAGTGCGGGACCACGGCCGCTCCGGTCGATGTCCGCATGGCGACACTGGCGAGGAAGGCGGCCATCGGAAAGTCCAGGAGCAGGAACCGCCACATCGAGGTGATCGGTCGGACGACCGCGAAGAGATAGAGCGGGTAGGCCACCGCCCAGACCCTGATCTCCACCGGCACCCAGCGGCCGTGGCGCCCCAGCACGAGGGCGATGTAGGTCCCCACCAGCCCGACGAGAACCACGATCCCCAGGACCCCCTTCTGGTCCCAGGCCCATTCCAGCCACAGGGTGAACGGACCCGCCGAGGGCTGCATACCCCAGGCCTTCTGCACGTCGAAGAAGGCCGTGGGGACCCCGCTCACATAGCCGGCCACGGTGGGCCACAGGATCCCCGCCACCGCGGTCAACAGCACCATGGCCGCGGCACTCCATCGCTGGCCACCGAGGAACCGGGCACCCTCGAAACGGTCCTCACGCCACCGCAGGAGCAAATGGGCGAACACGGCGAGCCCGAGCGCGGGCGCCACGCCGCGGGTGAGGCCGAGCGGGATCGCCAGGGCGGCCACGAGCAGGTAGCGACGATGCAGGAGGGAGAGCAGGGAGCCGGCGATGAGGACGATGGCCAGGGCTTCGGTGTACGGCTTGAGCAGGACCACGGTGGCCGGGTGCAGGCACCAGAGCATGGCCGCGACGAGGGCCAGTCGCTCACGCTCCGGTTGCGGGTCGGCATGGATCTGGTGACGCAGCGTGGCCCAGACGAGCACGGTCGCCCCGGCGCCGAGGAGCAGGTTGAGCACGACAGCACCCCCGATGAGGGGCACCCCGACCGCCCCGAGGGCGCGCATGATGGCCGGGAACAGGGGGTAGAAGGCCCACTCGCTGTAGGTCAACTGGCCGGTCGTGGGATCCCCGGGCAGGGGCACCGGATAGCCGTGTCGGGCGATCCGCACATACCACTGGGTGTCCCAGAGCGGCAGGAGGTCTGCGATCCCTGGCTGGTCGGTGTCGACCCCCGCGGGGTTCTGCCCGTGGGTGGCCGCCACCCACAGGGCCAGTCCCGCCAGCACCCTGGTCACGGCATACGCGACCAGCAGGGTCCGCACGGGGTGGGCCATCGCCCAGGCGGGCCACCTGCGGGGGCCCCGACCGGGACGGAGGGCCTCACCCACCACGGACCACCCGCACGTCCCAGAAGGTGACCCCGCCCGCGTCCGTACCCGGGCCGAGGACGCTCTCCACCGAGGTGCGCAGGACCTCCGAGCGGTCGCGGGGTGGGAGCACGACGAGGTCGGTTCGCCAGGCGGCCAGGTCGGCGAGGAACTGGGCGCGCTGGACACTCGTCGTCACCCGGGCCGTCCCGTCGCGGTCGATCTCGGCGAGCCACTGCGAGAAGGGACGCCGCACGGCCCCACGGGTGCCGGTGCGCGCGGCGTCCCCGCTGGGGCCCAGGAAGTAGCCCTCGACCAACGGGAACTCCCAGTGCGCCGCCGCCTGCCAGTCCGCCGCGCGCAGGTCGACGATGTCCGGTGGTGGAAGGGCGAGCACCGAACCGTCCCCGACGTGATCCCGCCAGAGGCCCGCCGTGAAGAAGGACGGGACGGCCGGCCGCGGGTCGGACCACAACCGGGTCGGGGCCATCGGGGCCAGTGCGACCAGCGTCGCGACCCCGACGGCCACGAGCGGACCCCACGTCGGCACCAGGGAGTCGGTATGCCGGGCCGACCCGCCCGCGGTGACCCGCCGGATCGCCGAGTCGACCCCGACGACGAGCAGGGTCGCCATCGCCGGCACCGCGACCAGGGTGAACCGGGTGGGCAGCAGGGAATCCAGCAACGGCAGGTGGGCCACGGTGGGCCACAACGGCGGGATCGGTGTCGGCTGGCCGTGCAGCACCACCTGGGTGCCCAGCGAGAGCCAGCACGCGAGGACCACGACGGCCGAGGCGGCTCGCACGACCGGTCGCCGCCAGTGGACCACCGCGAGCACCAGGAGCAGCGGCCAGAGGGGGATGCCGAAGAAGGCGTTCTCCTCCGTCCGGTTCATCGAGAGGGCGGCCGAGGCCCACGGGTCGGCCCCCACGGTGCGAGTGGCCCGGCCCCAGAGGGCGGCCAGGTCGTTGTTGGCGACCGGCTGCCACATCGAGGCGTAACTCTGCGGTCCCCAGAACTGCCACCACAACGGCCCGGCGAAGAGCACGATGGTCGTCAACACGCCGATGAGCAGGCCGGGAAGCATCGCCCGCCAGGCCAGACGTCGATGAGCCAGGGCGACGAGTGCGGCGATCGCGATGCCCACACTCGCCAGCAGCAGCACCTCCTCCCCCATCCACAACTGCCAGGTGACGAGCAGGCCGAGGCCGAACCCGGCGCGAACGGTGCCCGCCCGATCCCGCGGGCGTTGAAGATCGAGGAGATGGTCGATGATCACCGGCACCAGGAATTGGGCCAGGAAGTTGGGGTGGCCGTTGCCGTGCGAGACCATGGCCGGCGAGAACCCGACGAACAGGCCGCCGACGAAGGCCGCCAGGCGATGGGCGCCCAACCGCCGGACGAAGACGGCATACCAACCCGTGGCCGTGGCCGCGAAACCCAACCACTCGATGGCCAGGAAGGTGACCTGAGGCCCCGCGACCAGGGTCAGCGGAGCCAGCGGGATGGACAGGCCCATCGCGGTCGCGTTGGCGAGCATGTTGACCCCGGCGGGGAAGTTCTGCAGGGTCGAGAACAGCGGACTCGAGCCGGTCGCGAGCGCATGGGCGGTCGCCCCGAAGTACCACTCGAAGGCCTGTTGGTCCTGCACGCCCTGGGAGAGGTACCTCCCGGCGGGGTCGGCGATCAGACGACTGAGCAGCCACCAGGCCAGCAGGGCGTAGGCCGTGAGGGCCGCGAGATCACCGGGACGCACCCGGCGGCGGGGTCGGCCGGCGGTGGTCGGGATCGGGGCGTCAGGACGCCCGGTCATCGCGGGCGTCCGGACCGAAGGTCGCCTCGGCCGGACCGTGCGCGGGCAGCTCCGGACGGGTCCGGGTCCTCGCGAGCACGAGCGTGGCAAGGGCGTCGAGGAGGGCGTCGACCTGGTCCATCCGGTAGCCGCGCAGCACCATGGGAAGGGTGAGGTCCGCGGAGTCCGGGGCGACCGGCTCACTGTCCCGGTCGGCGTCGAGCCAGTCCGCCCACGAGGCCAGGTGGGCGTCGACGCGACCCGGGTCGTAGCCGCGCAGGGCCGTCTCGAAGCGCACGGCGCGCAACTGCTCGGCGGTCCAGTCGCGGCCGGTCGGGAGTGCGACGGCGGGAGTCGTCGTCACCGGGGCGGGCAACGGGGCGATCCGGACCCGTCCCTGGACCGCCGCCAGGCCCACGGCGAGCACGACGGCCCCGGTCGCGCCGACGACGATCCAGATCATCGCATTCCGCCGGTCGGCCGGTCCGAGGCCACGATCGTCGCGACGGCCTCATCCACGTCATCGGTGAGGGTGAGCAGGTCGAGGTCGGCGAGGTTGATCGTGCCGTGGTCGAGGGCCGAGTGCCGCAGCCAGTCGATGAGTCCCTGCCAGTAGTGGGTGCCGAGCAGCACGATCGGGAAGCTCGTGATCTTCTTCGTCTGCACCAGGGTGATCGCCTCGAAGAGCTCGTCGAAGGTCCCGAAGCCCCCCGGCAACACGATGAACCCCTGGGCGTACTTGACGAACATCGTCTTGCGGGCGAAGAAGTAGCGGAAGTTCACGCCGAGGTCGACGTAGTCGTTGAGGCCCTGCTCGAAGGGCAGCTCGATGCCCAGGCCGATCGACATGCCGCCGGCCTCGAGCGCCCCCTTGTTCGCGCCCTCCATGGCACCCGGTCCGCCGCCGGTGATGACGGCATACCCCGCCTTGACCAGCGCCGCGCCGACCCGCTGGGCGAGGGCATAGGTGTCGGTGCCCGGGCCGGTGCGGGCCGAGCCGAAGACGCCGACGGCCGGACCGACCTCGGCGAGCGCGCCGAAGCCCTCGACGAACTCGGCCTGGATCCGCAGGACGCGCCACGGGTCGGTGTGCACCCAGTCGGCCGACCCCCGCGAGTCGAGCAACCGCTGGTCGGTGGTCTCCTCGGGCACCTGGCCGCGCCGCATGACGACCGGGCCCTTGTGGTAGTCCCGACCCCAGCCGTAGGACGTGCCGTCGGCGGTCACGCCTGGGCTCCTGAGTGCTCCGTGGTGCTCGCTGGAGCGGTCGCCCCGGCGGCATCCCCGGACAACCAGCGGATCAGGGCTGCCTCGGCGGCGACGTACTGATCGATCGGGCACTGCTCGTCGTCCATGTGGGCCAGGTTGGGGTCGCCCGGACCGTAGTTGACCGCCGGCACCCCCATCGCCGAGAACCGCGCGACGTCCGTCCAGCCCTGCTTGCCGGTCACCTCGACCCCGAGCGCGTCGACGAAGGCCCGGGCCGCCGGCCTGGACAGCCCCGGGAGGGCGCCCCCGGCGTTGTCGATGATCCTCAGCTCGAAGCCGTCGAAGACCGTGCGCACGTGCGCCTCGGCCTCCGCCTCGCCGCGGTCCGGGGCGTAGCGATAGTTGACGGTGACCGTGCACCGGTCCGGGATGACGTTGCCGGCGATGCCGCCCGCGATCCCGACGGCGTTGAGCGCTTCGGGGTAGTCCAACCCGTCGATGGTCACCGTCCGAGCCTGGTATGCCGTGAGCCGTCGCAGGACTTCGCCCGCGTCGTGAATGGCGTTGTGGCCCTTCCACGGCCGGGCCGAATGGGCGGCGATCCCCTTCGTGGACACCTCGGCCCGTAGGGTGCCCTTGCACCCGCCCTCGACCAGGCCGTCCGTGGGTTCAAGGAGGACGGCGAAGTCGGCGTCCTCGATGAGGTCGGGGCGCTGCTGCTGGACGTGCAGCAGTCCGTTGTGGACGCTGTCGATCTCCTCACCCTCGTAGAAGACGAAGGTGAGATCGCGGTTGGGCGCGATGACCTGGTGGGCCACGCGCAGCTGCACGGCCACGCCGCCCTTCATGTCGACCGTGCCGCGTCCCCAGAGCACGTCGGCCCCACCGGAGCGCACCCGGCGGGTGGGCAGGTTGGCGGGGTCGGTCGTCAGCGGGACGGTGTCGATGTGCCCGGCGAGGACGACCCGTTCGGGGTGTCCCAACTCGGTGCGGGCCACGAGCGTGTTGCCCAGGCGGGTCACCGTGAGGTGGTCCAGAGCCGCGAGCGCGGATTCGATGGCGTCGGCGAGGGCCGCCTCATCGAGACTGACGGAGGGGCGGTCGCACAGTGCAGCGGTGAGGGTGACCACGTCGTCGGCGAGGTCGAGGCGTGGCGGGAGGGACGGCATACCGAGAGCCTAACGAGGAGGGAGCGGACCGTCGGTCAGTCGACCACCCCCGTACCCTTGTCGCCATGACTGCGACCCGCACCGCCTGGGGGCACGGCCTCGTCTCGACGACGTCGGACGGCACGGTCCTCGACGCGTGGTTCCCGGCGCCCCATCTCGGCGCGCCGAGCGACACACCGGCGCCGGAGGCCCTCGTCGGTCTCGTCGGCCTCGACCCCGCGAGGGGAGTCACCCGCACCGTCGTGCTCGTCGTCATCGACCTCGACAGCCCGCCGGCCACGACACCTGACGCCTACCTGAGGCTGCACCTGCTCTCGCACCGCCTCGTTCAGCCCAACACGGTCTCGCTCGACGGAATCTTCGGCACCCTGCCCAACGTCGTCTGGACCAACCACGGACCGTGCGCGGTCGAGGGCTTCGAGATCACCCGCGCCCGACTGGCGGCGCGGGGTCCGGTCACGGTGTTCGGCGTGGACAAGTTCCCGCGGATGGTCGACTACGTCGTGCCGGCCGGGGTGCGCATCGCGGACGCGGACCGGGTCCGGTTGGGGGCCCACCTCGCCGCCGGCACGACGGTCATGCACGAGGGGTTCGTGAACTTCAACGCCGGCACGCTCGGCACCTCGATGGTCGAGGGTCGGATCAGCCAGGGCGTGGTCGTCGGCGACGGCTCGGACATCGGCGGCGGCGCCTCGACGATGGGCACCCTGTCCGGCGGCGGCACCGAGCGGGTTCGGATCGGCGAGCGCTGCCTGCTCGGGGCCGAGTCCGGACTGGGCATCGCCCTCGGCGACGACTGCGTCGTCGAGGCCGGCCTGTATGTGACCGCGGGCACCAAGGTCACCCTGCCCGATGGCACGGTGGCCAAGGCCCGCGAACTGTCCGGGCAGTCCAATCTGCTGTTCCTGCGGGACTCGGTGAGCGGCGCCGTCCTGGCCCGTCCTCGGGACGGTCATGGCATCCTGCTGAACTCCGCCCTGCACGCCAACGACTGAAGAGACCTTCGTGCCCCGTTCCCCTCATCCGGACTCTCCCGACGCCGCGCGCCTCGCGGGCCAGGACCTCGGGTCGAGACGCCGCCGGCCGCTGCGGACGATGGTCATCCTCGGCGTCGTGGCGGCGCTGGCGATCGCTGGCTGGGTCGGCGTGCGCCGGACGCTCGACGCCCTCAGCCCCCAGGAGTGCATCGTCACCGCCTCGGGCCAGAGTTTCGACTGGGCCCCCGACCAGGCGAGCAACACCGCCGTCATCACCGCCATCGCCCTGAAGCGGGGCCTCGTAGCGCGCGCCGCGACGATCGCGATCGCCACGGCGCTGCAGGAGTCGAAGGTGCGCAACATCGAGTACGGGGACCGGGACTCGGTCGGCCTGTTCCAGCAACGTCCCTCCCAGGGGTGGGGCACCGCCGCACAGATCATGAACCCGGAGTACTCCTCGAACGCCTTCTACGACGCCCTGGTCAAGGTCCCCGCCTGGGAGAGCGCCGACATCGCGACCACCGCCCAGGCCGTGCAGAAGAGCGCCGACGGTTCGGCCTACGCCCAGCACGAGAGCAAGGCTCGCGTCACCGCCTCCGTGCTGGCCGGGCACTCCCCGGCCGGCATCGGTTGCCGCCTCGACGCGCCGGAGAAGCAGGCGTCCCCGGCGACCGTCCAGGACTTCGTGCGCACCGACTTCCCGGTCGGCACCCGGGTGCTGGCCGATCAGGTGATCGTCACGGCGGACTCCCCCGAGCAGGCCTGGGCCATCGCGGCGTGGGGGGTCGCCCGGTCCGTCGACACCGGGGTCGTGACGGTGCAGGTCAAGGACCGGAAGTGGACCCGCAGCAAGGCCAGCTCGTCGCTGACCTGGCAGACCGTCCCGGCGTCGCTGAACAACGACACCGTCGTGCTATCGGTGCGCTGATCACCCGCGCTGATCACCCACGCTGATCAGCCGCGGGGGTCGGGACTGAACCGACCCGCCGCGGTGGGTCAGCGCTGGTCCAGCGGCACGTAGTCGCGCTCGACCTCGCCGATGTAGACCTGCCGTGGGCGGCCGATCTTCGTGGTCGGGTCCTCGATCATCTCGCGCCACTGGGCGATCCAGCCGGGCAGCCGGCCCAGAGCGAAGAGCACGGTGAACATCCGGGTCGGGAACCCCATCGCCTTGTAGATCAACCCGGTGTAGAAGTCGACGTTCGGATAGAGCTTGCGCTCGACGAAGTACGGGTCGGCCAGGGCGATCTCCTCGAGCCGCATCGCGATGTCGAGGAGTTCGTCGTTGCCCCCCATCTGATCGAGGATGGTGTGCGCCGTCTTCTTGATGATGGCCGCGCGCGGGTCGTAGTTCTTGTAGACCCGGTGGCCGAACCCCATGAGCCGGACCCCGGCCTCCTTGTCCTTGACCTTGGTCATGAACTCGTCGGTCGAGTATTGCGCCCGCTGGATCCGCTCGAGCATCTCCAGCACCGCCTGGTTGGCGCCGCCGTGCAGTGGGCCGAACAGGGCGTTGATGCCGGCGGACACCGAGGCGAAGAGGTTCGCGTGCGAGGACCCCACGAGCCGCACCGTCGAGGTCGAGCAGTTCTGCTCGTGGTCGGCGTGCAGCAGGAGCAGCAGGTCGAGCGCCTTGACCATGTCCGGGTCGATCTCGTAGTTCGTCGCCGGCACGCCGAACGTCATCCGCAGGAAGTTCTCGGTCAACGACAGGTCGTTGTCCGGGTAGAGGAACGGCTGGCCGATCGACTTCTTGTAGGCGTAGGCGGCGATCGTCGGCAGCTTGGCGAGCAGGCGGATCGTCGAGATCTCCACCTGCTGCTTGTCGAACGGGTCGAGGCTGTCCTGGTAGAAGGTCGAGAGGGCCGAGACCGCCGAGGAGAGCACCGGCATCGGGTGGGCATCGCGAGGGAACCCCTGGAAGAAGCCCTTGAGGTCCTCGTGGAGCATCGTGTGTTGGCGGATGTTCTCCTCGAACGCGTTGAGCTGGTCGGCCTCCGGCAGCGCCCCGTAGATCAGCAGGTAGCTCGTCTCCAGGAAGCTCGACTTCTCCGCCAGCTGCTCGATCGGGTAGCCCCGGTACCGCAGGATCCCCGCGTCCCCGTCGATGTAGGTGATCGCGCTCGTGCAGCTCGCCGTGTTGGTGAAACCGCCGTCCAGGGTGACGTTTCCGGTCTCCTTGAGCAGCGCAGAAATGTCATAGCCGTCGTTGCCCTCGGTGGCTTCCACCCGCTTGAGGTCGAGGGTCTTGCCCGCGGCGTTGAGCGTGGCACCAACGTTCTCGGTCATGCTGCCCATCCTTTGCATTCAGCCGTCGTCCAACACGAGGTGGTCTCCGAGGCGCCGCCGGTCCGGCCTGCACCTCCCCACAGCGACCCTACCCCCGGGCCAACGCCCCCTCGAACCCCGTCCGACCGGTATGCCGTGAACGCTCGCCGCCGCGCGCCGAGCGGCGCGGCGCCTCACCCGAGTGCGCTCAGGCGTCGCACTGCGGTGGCGATCCGCTCGTCGGTGCCGGTCAGGGCGATCCGGACGTGACGCTCCCCGGCCCGGCCGTAGAAGGCGCCCGGGGCGACCAGGATCCCCCGGTCGGCGAGCCGACCGACCGTGGTCCACGAGTCCTCGCCCGCGCTCGCCCATAGATACAACCCGGCCTCCGAGTCCTCGACCCGGAGCCCGAAGGCCTCGACGGCCGGTCTCAGCGCGGCCCGGCGCGCGGCATACGTCGCCTTGATCTGCGCGACGTGGTCCGCATCCGACAGTCCCGCCACGAGCGCGCGCTGCACCGGCCACGGGACCATGAAGCCGGCATGCTTGCGCACCTCGAGGAGACGAGCCACGAGGGCCGGGTCGCCGGCGACGAAGGCGGCGCGATAGCCGGCGAGGTTGGACTGCTTGGACAGCGAGTAGCAGACGAGCAGGCCCTCGTGTGAGCCGCCGGTGACGCGGGGGTCGAGCAACGAGGGGGTCGTCGGGGGTTCCCGCAGCCAGTCGGCGACCGAGGGGTCGGACCGGTCCCGCCAGTCGAGCTCGGCGTAGCACTCGTCGGAGGCGATGACGACCCCGTGGGCCCGGGCCCAGTCGACAACCTTGCGCAGGTGCTCGACCCCGAGGACCTTGCCGGTGGGGTTGCCGGGAGTGTTGAGCCACAACAGTTTCGGCCTCGTCGAGGGGGTCAGGGGTCCCAGCGACGTGAGCGCGTCGACCGGCCGCGGGGTAGCCCCGGCCAATCGAGCCCCCACGTCATACGTCGGGTAGGCGATCCGCGGGAAGCCGACGATGTCGCCGGGGCCCAGGTCGAGCAGGGTCGGCAGCCAGGCAACGAGCTCCTTCGAGCCGATCGTGGGCATCACCCCGTCCGGGTCCACCGCGGGCACGCCGCGCCGGGCCTCGAACCAGGTCGCGACCGCCTCCCGCAGCTCCGGCGTGCCCCAGGTCTGGGGATAGCCCGGCGCGTCGGAGGCCGCGCGCAGCGCCGCCTGCAGGACCGGCGGTGTGGGGTCGACCGGGGTGCCGATCGAGAGGTCGACGAGGCCGCCGGCAACAGAACTCGCCCGCTCCTTGAACGGAGCGAGCGAGTCCCAGGGAAAGTCAGGAAGGGTGCGCGGCATACCCGGTGATCACGCGACCACCCTCAGTGGTCGTGCTCCTGCGGCGGGAGCGCCGCGATGATCGGGTGGTCCTTGGGAATCATGCCCATCTTCGCGGCGCCGCCCGGGCTGCCCAGGTCGTCGAAGAACTCGACGTTGGCCTTGTAGTAGTCGGCCCACTGCGCGGGCACGTCGTCCTCGTAGTAGATAGCCTCGACCGGACAGACCGGCTCGCAGGCTCCGCAGTCGACGCACTCGTCGGGGTGGATGTAGAGGCTGCGCTCACCCTCGTAGATGCAGTCGACGGGGCACTCCTCGATGCAGGCCTTGTCCTTGAGGTCGACACAGGGCTGCGCGATCACGTACGTCATGGCCCACATACTATGCGCGACATGGGTGCACACGGAGCGGGCCTCCCGCTGTCGGGGCGCGTCGTCGTGCGCCAGCGGCTGCCCGAACCCGACGCGTTCGGGCACACCCTGACCGATGTCGTCGGCGAGGTCGTCGCCGTCGAGGACGAGGCGATCACGGTGCGCACCCGCCACGGCGAGGTCCGCGTCCCTCGGGGGCTGATCGTCACCAGCAAGGCGCTCCCGCCGCGGGCGAGCCGACGCGGCGCGGCCCATCGGTCGCTCTCGGTGGCGGGGATGCAGGAGGTCATGCTCGGCGCCTGGGGGGCGCTCGAGCGCGAGTGGCTGGGGCGCTGGCAGCTGCGCGCCGGGGCGGGCTACACGATGCGGGCCAACTCGGTGGCCCTGCTGGGCGACCCGGGACTGCCGCTCACCGACGCCGTGGCACGGGCCCGACACTGGTATGCCGTGCGCTCCCTCCCGCTCAACGTCACCCTCGCCGGACCGGTCGGGTTCGCCGTCGAGGACGACCCGCTGGGGATCCTCCTGCTCGATCGGGGGGCGACCCGGGCCGAGCGATGCCTGACGATGACGGCCGACGGCACCGACGTGGTCCGGGCGCTCTCGATCGGTCAGGATCGCTCCGCCGGCCCGACGGTCGAGGTCAGCGACACGCTCGGGGACGACTGGCTCGATGCCCACCGCGGTTACCGCTCGACGAGCCGCCTGAGCGCCAGCGGGTCGATCGACGACCGATGGGCAGCGACCGCGCGCGTCATTCTGACCGGCTCACCCGGGCAGCTCTTCGCGCTGGCGCGTGACACCGACGGGTCGGTCGTGGCCCTTGGGCGGGCGGGGTTGACGCCCGCCTGGACCGGTCTGGCCTCGATCTGGGTCCACCCCGAACACCGCCGCCGGGGCCTGGCGCAGCGCATCACGCACGCGCTGCTCGTCGAGTCGCTGCGCCGCGGGCATCGATGGGCCCACCTGCAGGTCCTCTCCGACAACGCTCCCGCTCGGGCGCTCTACGAGGCGATGGGCTTCCAGCCACACCACGACTACGTCAACCTCATCGAGGAGAGGCCGTGAGCCAGCCCCCGCCCGACGACACCCCACGGACCGCCTCGGCCGGACCGTTCCCCGCGACCCGGCGGGACGGCATACCCGGCGGCGGCACCCCCCGGACGACCGATGAGCTGCTCGACTTCGCCCGCGCCGCCACCGGCTTCATGCCCGAGGACGAGGGGGACCTGCTCTTCCTCGTCGCTCGCGACGCACTGCGCGCCGGCCCCGGCCTGGAGATCGGCACGTGGTGCGGCAAGTCGGCCGTGATCCTGGGGGCCGCGGCTCGGGAGGTGCACTCGGTGATCTTCACCGTGGACCACCACCGCGGGTCCGAGGAGAACCAGCCGGGCTGGGAGTGGCACGACCCCACGCTCGTCGACCCCGAGTTCGGTCGGATCGACACCCTTCCCTTCTTCCGGCGCACCATCGCCCGGGCCGGGCTCGAGGAGGAGGTCATCGGCATCGTCGGCCGGGCCCCGACCGTGGCGGCGCACTGGCGCACGCCCCTGGCCTTCCTCTTCATCGACGGTGGTCACACCGACGAGCACGTGACGAACGACTACGAGGGGTTCGCGCGCTGGGTGCAGGCCGGGGGCACGATGGTCATCCACGACGTGTTCGAGCGCCCCGAGGACGGGGGCCAACCCCCGTGGCGGATCTACCAGAGGGCCCTGGTCAGCGGTGACTGGGAGTTGATGACGCACCGGGGCTCGATGCGCGTCCTACGCCGAGTGGGCGGCACGACCGGCGACCCAGTCCGCTGACCCGCCCCCACGTCATACAACCTCTCCCAGTGCCGGTTCGCGTACGGGAGTGCCAGTTCGTAGGTGGCACTCCCGTATGCAAAGTGGCACCGGGAGAGATTGCCTACGGGAGTGCCAGTTCGTAGGTGGCACTCCCGTAGGCAAAGTGGCACCGGGAGAGGTTGGACGGCTCGGGAGAGGTATGCCGGGCGGGTCAGATGAGGCGGAAGATGCCGGCGCCGCCGGAGTGGTCGGTCACGGCGTCCAGGGCCAGGAGCACCGCCGCCGCCGTCCAGGTGGAGCGCTCGAGCGGCCAACGCACCCCTTCGGCGTGGACATAGCCGGTCCAGTAGGCGCCGTCCACGTCGCGCAGGTGTTGGATCGAACGCACCAGGTCGATCGCGCCCTCCCGATCACCGATCGCGTCGAGCGAGAGCGCCAGCTCGCAGGTTTCCGCCCCGGTCACCCACGGGTGGTCGGCCACGCAGTGGATGCCCAGGCCGGGGCGGACGAACTCGTCCCACCGCTTCTCCAGTCGCTCCCGCGCCGCGTCCCCGCGCAACGCCCCGCCGAGCACCGGGTAGTACCAGTCCATCGAGTAGCGGGAGTTGTCGAGGAACAGCGCCTCGTGGTCGCGCACCGCCACGGCCAATTGGTCACGCGCGAGCGCCCACGGACCCGGGTCGGCCCCGACGAGCCCGGCCAACAGCACCCCGCAGTCCAGGGAGTGCACGATGCTCGACGAGCCGGCGAGCAGCGCGGTGTCCCAGGGCGTCCCGTCGGCGGCCTGGTTCCACGAGATGGCGCCCCAGTCGAGTTGGCGCGCGACAACCCAGTCGAGCGCACGCCGCACGTGCGGCCACATGAGGTCCACGAAGGCACGGTCACCACGCACGAGCCAGTGGTGCCACACCCCGACCGCGATGTAGGCCACCTGGTTGGAGTCCGAACTCGCATCCTCGACGACGCCACGGGTCGAGCGCATCGGCCAGGTGCCGTCCGAACGCTGCGTCCGACGCAGCCACGCGAAGGCGGCCTCGGCGGCCTCCACCTCCCCGAACGCCATCAGGGCCATCGCCGACTCGGTGTGGTTCCACGCATCGACGTGACGTCGGCGTTCCCACCCGAAGGCGCCGTCGGCCTCCTGACAGGTCGCCAGCCAGGCGGCGGTCGCACGGGCCTCGGCCAGCGTGGGAAGGCGCTCCGGGAATCGCGCGGGGAAGGGTGCCGACATCAGCTGGTATGCCGTCGGGTCACGCCGGCTTGTGGCAGTAGAGCACCACGGACTTGGCGATGATCGGGTTGAGCAGCCGGTCCGCGGTCCGGGTGAGGGCCGGAGCCTTCATGATGTCCCAGACCAGCAACCGGTGATAGGCCTTGACCGCCGGGTTGTCGTCCTTGGTGACGCCGACGGCACACTTGAGCCACCAGTACGGCGAATGCAGGGCGTGGGCGAAGGAGTGCCCCTCGACGACGAACCCCGCATCCTCGAGCTTGCCGGCGAGCTCGTGCTCCTTGTAGATCCGCACGTGTCCCCCCTCCACCTCGTGGTACTCGTCGGAGAGCATCCAGTTCACCTTCTCGGCGAACCAGCGGGGCACCGTGACCGCGAGGACGCCGCCGGGCGCCAGCACCCGGTAGAGCTCGGCGATCGCGCGCGCGTCGGCCGGGATGTGTTCGAGGATCTCGGCGGCGATGATCCGGTCGAACTCCCCCTCGGCGAACGGCAGCGAGAGGGCGTCGCCCTCGACGGTCATCGCCGTCGCCCCGTCGGGGACCTCTCCGGCCGCGGCCATCGCCTCGAACATCACGTCGACCTCGGCGAGGTCCGTGACCGACATGTCCAGGGCCACCACGTGGGCGCCGCGGCGGTAGAGCTCGAAGGCGTGCCGTCCGGCCCCGCAGCCCATGTCGAGCACCCGCTCGCCGGCGCGCACGCCGAAGCGGTCGAAATCCACGGTCAGCACGTCAGTTCCCCACTCCCACCAAGGAGGTGGTGCGGCCGCGGCCCGCCTCATGGATGGCGTGCTCGTAGATCGCCGCCGTCGCTGCGGCCACGGCGGCCCACGAAAAGGTCGTCCGGGCCCGTTCACGCGCGGCGCGGCCCATCCGCGCGCGGCGCTCCGGATCATCGAGCAGGGCGCGCAGGGCCGCGGTGAGCGCCTCGGAATCCCCGGCCGGCACGATGTCGGCACACACCCCGGGCTCGCCCACCACTTCGGGAATCGCCCCTCCGTCGCTGACCACGAGCGGAGTGCCGCAGGCCATGGCCTCCAGGGTGGGCAGTGAGAAGCCCTCGTACAGCGAGGGGACACAGACGACCTCGGCGGCACCCATCGTGGCGGCGAGGTCCTCCACCGACAGGCCGTGGACGAAGGAGACGATGTCGCCGATCCCGAGCGTCTCGACCAGCCGCTCCGTGACACCGCCCGGGGTCGGCTTGCTGACCAGGGTCAGGGTCACGTCGCGGTCCGTGCGGAGCTTGGCCACCGACTCCAGCAGGGTCTTGATCCCCTTGAGCGGGGAGTCGGCCGACGCCATCGCGACGATCCGGCCCGGGATCCGCTCGCCCACGAACTCGGTGAACACCTCGGGTTGCACCCCCAGCGGAATGACGTCGATCCGCTCGGGGTCGACGCCGAAGTCCCGCACGATGTCGAGGGCCGAGCTCTGCGACACGGTGACGACGTGCTTGAGCCGTGGCGCGACCTTCTTCTGCATCCGCAGGAAGCCGTACCACCGGCGAAGCGGGACCTGCTTGCGCCACGGGGCCGCTGCGAGGTCGAGTTTTCGGTCCATGGTGATCGGGTGGTGGATGCTGGCGACGACCGGCAGGCCCATCTCCTGGAGGGCGAGCACCCCGTGCGCCAACGTCTGGTTGTCGTGGATGACGTCGAACGTCTTGAGCTCGTCGAGGTGGTGGCGCAGCAGTCGCTTGCCGAAGGTCCACGGCTCCGGGAAGCCCGCCGTGCACATCGTCGCGAACTCGAGGACGTCGATCGAGTCACGGAACTCACGCACATGCGGGACGCGGAACGGGTCGGGCTCGCGGTAGAGGTCGAGGCTGGGCACCTTGACCAGGTCCACCCCTTCGTCGAGTTCGGGATAGGGCTGTCCGGAGAAGACGGTCACCTCGTGGCCGAGGGCGACCAGTTCCCGGGAGAGATGACGCAGGTAGATCCCCTGCCCCCCGCAGTGGGGCTTGGACCGATAGGACAGCAACGCGACTCGCACCACGCAACCTTAAGCAAAGCCGTGCGTCGGTCCGATTCCCCGATCCCGGTCGTGACCGGACTCACGTTCTCAGGAAACCCTCGCCCTGGCCTCGGCGGCGACCCGCTGGCGCTGATCCCACCCCTCGCTCACTGGGCCACGCCGAGCACCGCGAGGTCGGCCATGCCACCACTGTGCGGTTGGGCGACGAGGTTGCGCACGCCGCTGCCGGCGAGGTGGACGGCATACCGCTCCGCGAGTGCCACGTAGGCCCCGGCGGCCAGCAGGCGGTCGTCGGCGGCCGCCCACGCCTGCTCGCGAGCGGTCGGGTCCGCTGTGCTCGCGATCGCGGCCAACGACGTCGTCCAGGTCGCGTCGTTCCAGGAGCCGACATCGCGCCCGGTCCCGGCGCTGGTCAGGTTGAGGCCAGGGTCGAACAGCGGGGGGAGGACCGTCGACGCCGAGCCCCAGGTGGGCGCCCAGGTCGACCAGTAGACGTCGTAGGCGGTGGCGGCCTGCGGGGTCGCGATGCTCCGGAAGTAGTCCTCGGCGATCGGCGTGACCTGTGGGGCGAACCCGGCGTCCTGCCAGCCGGCGACGAGCGCCGCCATCGCCTTGTCGGCGCTCGGTCCGGACCGATGGACCACGCGCAGCGGCACCGGCAGGGTGACCCCGGCGGCCACCAGGAGTCGGCGCGCGGCGGCCGGGTCGGCCGGCTGGACCGTCACCGGACGCTTCGCCCGCGCCGGCAGGGCCGGGGGGATGACCGAGGCACTGACCCGGGCCGCCAGCGGGCCGCCGAGGGAGGTGACGTAACCGGTTCGATTGGTCGCCAGCGCCAGGGCCTGCCGGACCTCGGGCCGGGCCAGGGTCGTCGACCCCTGGGCCACGGCCAGGTAGTCGACCAGTTCGGTCGACGCGACGAGGGCGCGCGCCCGCACCGTGGGGATCGCCGAGAGGTGCTGCTGGAGTGCCAGGGGTGCCGCGTCCAGTGAGACAGCGTTCACGGCGTCGTCGCCGTCGCGCAGCACCCGACTGACCACCTCACCCGGGTCGAGGCCGGTCCGGATGACGATCCGGTCGGGGTAGGCCTTACGGACCCGGTCCGACGAGGCCGTCCAGTGCGGGTTGCGCACCAACGTGCCGCCGGTCTCCGGTGACCACTCGCCCTGCAGCTGGTAGGGCCCGTTCGACCACGGGCCCATGCCCGCCTGCTCGCCGGCCGCGGCGGCCGTCGTGGCTGTGGTGTCCGTGGGGAGGGTGGCATCGTGGCCCGCGCGGACCGGGGCGAACCCGACCTGGGCGAGCATCTCCGGGAAGTCCGACACCGGCTGGCCGAGGGCGAAGGTGACCTTCTCGCCGGCACAGGAGACCGCCTGGTCGAAGGCAGCGGCGGCGGTGTCGGCCTCCGGCCCGGTCGCCCACGGGCCGCGATAGGTCGACCTGCCGTCGAGGTTCTTCGGGATGGCCAGCACGGTGATCGCGTCGGTGGCCCCGCCGGTCACGACGTCGGTCGCGAACGTCCGCGCGATTCCGTGCCGCACATCGGCGCAGGTGACCGGGCTGCCGTCCTGCCAGGCGACACCCGGGCGCAGCGTGAACGTCCAGGTGCGCAGGTCGGCGCTGTGCTCCCCCAGGTCGCTCGCCAGGTCGCCGACGAGCTCGCCGACTCCTTGGCCGACCCCGTCGCCGCGGCCCGCCCCGACCTCCGGTGGGGCGTATGCCGTGAGCGTGCGGGTGGTCAGCCGGCCTGCGAGCGCGGCGACGGCGGGGTCGGAGAGGCGCTGCGGGTCCCACGTCGCGATCGGCGCGCTGCCCAGCAGCGTGGCGATCCCGCCACGCGTGGTCGTGGTCGGTGCGTCGAGCACCTCGGTTCCGCCCGGGCCGGAGCAGCCGGCCGCGGCCAGGGCGAACACCGCGGGCAGGGCGGACAGGGCGGCGGCCAGCCCGGCGCGACGGGCCCGGCCGACATACCCGCCCCGGCCCGTCCACCCCGGCCGAGCGCCGACCATCAGCTCTTGCGGGCTCGCGATGCCGCTCGGCCGCGAACCACCTGGTCGAGTTCCACCTTCCGGATGCGGACGGCCTCTGGGGTCACCTCGCAGCACTCGTCCTCGCGACAGAACTCGAGGGACTGCTCGAGGCTGAGCCGGCGCGGCGGCACGACCTTCTCGAAGTTGTCGGCCGAGGAGGCCCGCACGTTGGTGAGCTTCTTCTCCTTGGTGATGTTGACGTCCATGTCGTCGGCCCGGGAGTTCTCCCCGACGATCATCCCCTCGTAGACCTCGGTGCCGGGCTCGACGAACAGGATCCCGCGTTCCTGGAGGTTGACCATGGCGTAGGCCGTGACCGGGCCGGTGCGGTCGGCGACGAGGGAGCCGCTGATCCGGGTGGTGATCGTGCCGACCCACGGCTCGTAGCTCTCGAACACGTGGTGGGCGATGCCGGTGCCGCGCGTCTCGGTGAGGAACTCGGTCCGGAAACCGATGAGGCCCCGGCTGGGGACGAGGAACTCCATCCGGATCCAGCCCGTGCCGTGGTTGGTCATCTGCTCCATCCGGCCCTTGCGGGCGGCCATGATCTGAGTGATCGTGCCGAGGAACTCCTCGGGGGTGTCGATCGTGAGCCGCTCGACCGGCTCGTGGACCTTGCCGTCGATCTCGCGGGTGACGACCTGCGGCTTGCCGACGGTCAGTTCGTAGCCCTCACGTCGCATCTGCTCGACGAGGATCGCGAGAGCGAGCTCGCCGCGGCCCTGGACCTCCCACGCGTCGGGACGCTCGGTCGGCAGGATGCGCATCGAGACGTTCCCGACGAGTTCACGGTCGAGCCGGTCCTTGACCAGGCGCGCGGTCACCTTGGCCCCGCGGACGCGGCCGGCCATCGGGGAGGTGTTGGTCCCGATCGTCATCGAGATGGCCGGCTCGTCGACGGTGATGAGCGGCAGCGGGATCGGGTTGTCGGCGTCGGCGAGGGTCTCGCCGATCGTGATCTCCGGGATGCCGGCGACCGCGATGATGTCGCCGGGGCCTGCGGACTGGCCGGCCTGCATGGGCACCCGCTCGAGCGCCTCGGTCATCAGCAGTTCGGTGATCTTGACCTTCTGGATGCTGCCGTCGTGGCGGCACCAGGCCACCTGTTGGCCCTTGCTGATCGTCCCGTTGTGCACCCGCAGCAGCGCCAGACGCCCCAGGAAGTTGCTCGCGTCGAGGTTGGTGACGTGGGCTTGCAGCGGCGCCCCCTCCTCAAAGGTGGGGGCCGGGATGTGCTCGATGATCGTGGCGAAGAGCGCCGAGAGGTCAGCGCCGTCCGGGAGGCCACCGTCCTCGGGCCGGGTCAGCGAGGCCCGGCCCGCCTTGGCGCTGGCGTAGACGGTCGGCAGGTCGAGGTAGTGCTCCTTGCCCTCCGTGTCCTCGATGAGGTCCATGAGCAGCTCCATGACCTCGTCCTCGACCTCGGCGATCCGGGCGTCGGGGCGGTCGACCTTGTTGATGCACAGGACGACGGGCAGGTGGGCGGTCAGGGCCTTGCGGAGCACGAACCGGGTCTGCGGGAGCGGGCCCTCGGAGGCATCGACGAGCAGGACGACACCGTCGACCATCGAGAGCCCCCGTTCGACCTCACCGCCGAAGTCGGCGTGACCGGGGGTGTCGATGATGTTGATCGTCAGGCCGTCGGGAAGGCCGGCCGCGGTCGCCACCGGGCCGGCATACCGGACCGCGGTGTTCTTCGCGAGGATCGTGATGCCCTTCTCGCGCTCGAGGTCGCCGGAGTCCATCGCGCGTTCGTCGACGTGGTCGTGCTCACCGAAGGCGCCGGACTGCCAGAGCATCTTGTCGACGAGGGTGGTCTTGCCATGGTCGACGTGGGCGACGATGGCGACGTTGCGGATGTCGTTCCGCGAAGTGAGGGGCATTGGTCGATTCTCTCAGGCGAGGTGCCGAGTCGTGAAAACGGCGAAACCGGCACCGAGTCCAAGGTCACGATTGAGCATCACTGGCACAGACGCTTGATGCGCGGCGGACCATGGGGGCAGGATCGCCACGTTGCTCCCGACACCCCCGGGGGTAGTGAGCCGCGACAACCCCTCGCTGTCGATCTGGAGGAAGTGCCGTATGACCGTGCCACCCCCGGAGCCCGCTTCCACGACAGGTGAGGGAGCCGGCACGCTCGAGTTGGCACCGACGGTCTCCGAGAAGGCCATCGAGGGGCGGTCGCTCGGTCAGATCGCGTGGCGCCGGCTCAAGCGGGACAAGATCGCGATGGCCGGGGCCGGGGTCCTCGTCTTCCTCATCCTGGTGGCGATCTTCGCGCCGCTGATCTCCTCGTGGTTCGGCAGTCCCCCCAACGAGTTCCACCAGGACCTCATCGACACCGAGGGTGGCACGCTCGCACCCAAGGGCCCTTGGGGCGGCATCTCGACGGATCACCTGATGGGAGTCGAGCCGGTCAACGGGCGCGACATCTTCAGCCGGATCGTCTACGGCTCGCGCATCTCCCTGCTCATCGCCTTCTGCGCCACCCTGCTCTCGGTGCTCATCGGCACGACCCTCGGGGTCGTCGCGGGGTATGCCGGCGGGTGGCTCGACGCGCTCATCTCGCGGATCATGGACATCTTCCTGGCCTTCCCGCTGCTCGTCTTCGCGATCGCCCTGGCCGGCGTCGTGCCGGACAAGGCGTTCGGGCTGACCGGTGACACGCTGCGGATCTCGATGCTGATCTTCATCATCGGCTTCTTCAACTGGCCCTACATCGGGCGGATCGTCCGCGGCCAGACCCTGTCGCTGCGCGAGCGGGAGTTCGTCGACGCCTCCCGCAGCCTGGGCGCGAAGACCCCGCACATCCTGGTGCGCGAGGTGCTGCCCAACCTGGTGGCGCCGATCCTCGTCTACTCGACGCTGCTCATCCCGACGAACATCCTCTTCGAGGCGGCCCTGTCCTTCCTCGGGGTCGGCATCCAGCCGCCGACCGCCACCTGGGGCGGGATGCTCAGCGACGCCGTGACCTTCTACACGATGCCCATGTTCATGATCTGGCCGGGCATGGCCATCTTCATCACCGTCCTCGCCTTCAACCTCTTCGGTGACGGCCTCCGGGACGCCCTCGACCCCCGGGCGCGCTGACTGCGACCGGGTGAACCCTCACGAAATACCGGGTGCACGACCCACAAGAAACGAAGGGTAGGAACGCATGACCAGCAGACCTCTCGCGCGACTCGTCGCGCTGGCGGCCGTCTCGACGCTCGGCCTGACCGCCGCGTGTTCGACCGGCACCAGCACGGGCACGAGCAGCGGCAGCTCGAGCGCGGCAACGACGTCGGAGCCGGTGTTCGACGCGGCCAACGGCAAGATCTTCAACCCTTCCGACAAGAAGGGCGGCATCATCAAGATGGCCGACGAGGGCGAGCCGGACAGCACCGACCCCGGTGACTCCTACTACGGCTACACCTGGGACCTCATGCGCCTCTACGGGCGCGGTCTGGTCATGTTCGACATCGCTCCCGGGGACGGGAGCAACAAGCTCTCCGGCGACCTGGCGACCGGCCTGGGCAAGCCCTCGAACGACGCCAAGACGTTCACCTACACCCTCAAGGACAGCCTGAAGTTCGAGGACGGCACCCCGATCACGTCCAAGGACATCAAGTACGCCATCGCGCGTACCCTGGACAAGGACGTCTTCCCGGACAGCCCGACCTACTTCGACGACCTGCTCAACTGGCCGGCGGACTACAAGGGTGTCTATAAGTCCAAGGGCGTGAACACGGACTCGGCCATCTCGACCCCGGACGACAAGACCATCGTCTTCAACCTGAAGAACTCGTTCGCCGGGTTCGACTACCTGATGACGACGTCGCAGTCGTACCCGGTCCCGGAGGCCAAGGACACCGGCGCCAAGTACAAGGAGCACCCGATCAGCTCCGGCCCGTACATGTTCGACAAGTACGAGGCCGGCAAGATGTTCACGCTCAAGCGCAACCCCAACTGGGACCCGAAGACCGACCCGCAGCGCAAGGCCCTGCCGGACGGCTACGAGTACACGATGAACGTCAACCAGGACGACATCGACAACCGCCTGATCTCCGGCGACCTTGACATCCACGTCACGGGCACCGGTGTCACGCCGGCCACCCAGAGCAAGGTCCTCGCCGACCCGGCGCTCAAGGCCCGCGCGGACAACCCGACGCTGGCTCGCCTCTGGTACACGTCGATCCCGACCACGGTTCCGCCGCTGGACAACAAGGACTGCCGGATCGCGATCATGTACGCGATGGACAAGACGGCCTACCAGACCGCCTACGGTGGCGCGTTCGCCGGTGGCGCCATCGCGACCTCGCTGATGCCCCCGCTCATCCCGGGTTCGATCACAAAGGACTTCTACCCCTCGCAGGACAGCAAGGGTGACCTGACGAAGGCCAAGGAGGCCCTCACCAAGTGCGGCAAGCCGGACGGCTTCGAGATCAACATGGCCTTCCGCAACGAGCGGCCGAAGGAGAAGGCCCTGGCCGAGGCGGTCCAGCAGCAGCTGGCCAAGGTCGGCATCAAGGTCACGCCCAAGGGCTTCGCCAAGAAGGACTACTTCTCGACGTATGCCGGCAACCCCGGTTACGTGAAGGCGAACAACATCGGGCTCGCGGCCAACGGCTGGGGCGCCGACTGGAACGACGGCTACGGCTTCCTCGCCCAGATCGTCGACTCCCGGGTCATCCGGGAGACCGGTGGCTCCTCGAACGTCTCCGTGCGCATCCCCGAGGTCGACAAGATGCTCGACGAGGCCGCGGTGGAGACGGACAACGCCAAGCGCGAGAAGCTCTACTCCGACATCGACACCAAGGTCATGGAGGAGGCCGTCATCATGCCGGGCGTCTGGGCCAAGTCGCTCATCATCCGCGGGAAGGGTCTGACGAACGTGTTCGTCAACCAGGCCTACGGCATGTACGACTACACCTCCATCGGCAAGGGCTGACCCATCCGGTCCTCGTCCTTTCCGAACAACCCTCACAACCGCTAGGCAGGTGAGAGCAGCGGGTGGCCGGTCCCGGTTCGCCGGGACCGGCCACCCAACGCATGCAACGTGGTGACCTACATCCTTCGTCGACTGATCGCCTCGATCGGGCTGCTCATCGTCGTCAGCATGATCGTCTTCGCGAT
>WBZS01000553.1_pt1 | contig 44383 bp, 40 predicted proteins | sample 5204201 | NCBI WGS metagenome assembly WBZS01 (sample SAMN12344357, study PRJNA552823) | activated sludge metagenome | biome: Activated sludge suspended growth; feature: Nitrification reactor; material: Wastewater; isolation source: activated sludge from nitrification reactor of wastewater...
GCGAAGTGAAAACTGCTGTCACGTTGAGCTTTTTGAATCCGTTTTAACAAAGACTGAAACATCGAAAGGGCCTCCATGCACTTGTCGGATAGTTTGACAACCCAATGATTGCAGACGAGGCCCTTTCGTGTCTATCTCGTTCCAGCACACCAACTTAAGCACTCGCCAAGTGCCATTCGTGTCTGACCCCATAAGGTACTCCAGAAACAGCTACTCTGATCGTGCCCTAAGCATCGTAAGCAAGGATCTTGAAAATGAACACCTTGCCAAAAAGGCCCTTTCGCAAGTCGAAAAAATACCGCAGAACAAAAAAGGAGAATACGAGCTTGACATTACAATCTATTATAAAGAAAAATGACAAAAGGTGCCATCCACCTATTGACTGGGCTAGGTTTTTTCGGTAAACTTCGCGGATTCGAGTTTTTGGAGAGGCTGAAATGCCACGGGCAGCGAGAGCAGAAGTGTTTGATCCGGAGGAGGTTTGCGTGGTGCATGCCGTTCAAAGATGCGTGCGGCGAGCGTTCTTGGCGGGGAACGATGCGGTTTCCGGCAGGGACTTTGAACACCGCCGCGAGTGGATACGGCGGCGATTGGAGGTTCTCTCATCGGTCTTCGGCATCGACGTGCTGACCTACGCCATTCTTTCCAATCACATGCACCTAGTGCTGCGAACCCGGCCCGATGTCGTGGCGACTTGGAGCGATCGCGAGGTTGCCGAACGCTGGCTAAGGCTCTTCCCCGGCCGCCGCATTGACGAGTACTTGGGCCAACCCACGGAAAACGAGATTGAAACCTTGGCCACCGACACGAAACGCCTCGAAATCATCCGCACTCGACTGACCGATATCTCGTGGTTTATGCGATCGGTGAGCGAGCCGATTGCCCGGATGGCAAACCGCGAGGACGAATGCACGGGCCGCTTCTGGGAAGGCCGCTTCAAAGCCCAGCGGATCATGGACGAAGCGGGGCTTCTCGCTTGTTCGATGTACGTCGATCTCAATCCGATTCGCGCGGCGATGGCCGAAACGCCGGAAACCAGCGTGCACACTTCGGCCTTTGATCGGATCAAGGGGCTGAAGGGGGAAGAAGTCCCTTCGGTGGCGGTCGATCTGAAGCCGCTGACTCAAGCCGAGGCCGCCGCGGAAATCAAAACGACTTCGGTTGCCGATCGCAAGAAGAAAATCGTGGCCCGCAAACGTCAAACCGGCAAACGAATCTTGCGCGACGCATGGCTTGCTCCGCTGACGATCAACGAACGAGAACGTTCAACACCCAAGCCCAGCCGCTCCGGCGTCCGCGCGAGCGACAAGGGCTTTCTGTCGATGGCGTTGACTGACTACATCAAACTCTTGGACTGGACGGGTCGCCAGGGGCGGAAGGACAAACGCGGCAAAGTCCCGGCTCAAGTGGCTCCGATCCTGTCTCGGCTGGGGATCGACAGCGAGATGTGGTGCGATCTGGTGTGGAACTTCAAGAAATATTTCGGCCGCAACGCCGGTTCCCCCGCGAGCCTGAAGGAAGCCGCCGCCGACTCCGGTCGCCACTGGTCGCGCGGCCAACGCGCCGCAAAAGCGTGCTTCAGCACCGGCTAGGTGTTCAACCTAGTGTGGCCGCATCACGGTCGTTTCTGTAAAACGTAATCGAGTACATGTTGACCTTGCGGCCACCTTTCCCGAAAAAACTGGTGTTTGTCGAAAAGGCTTCGACTGCGAAAATAGGCTTTCAATTGGAGACGATCGATCGAAGGGTGCCAAGGAAAATTAGGCGATGCGGCTGAAACTTTCTCAAGAAACAAAATGGAAGCTTGAATATGTCGCGGCGCGGGCTGTCATTTGCTTTGTCCAGATTTTGACAATCAACCAATGCGCGGCGGTGGCTCGTTTTTTTGCTTGGTTTGCTGCCGATCTCATTAAATTTCGGCGGAAAGTCATTGCGGAGAATTTGCGGGGCGTCTACCCTCAAATCAGCGACACGCAGATTCGCGAAATTTCCCGGCGGATGTGGTACCACCTTTCGATGATGGTGATGGAGGTTGTCCAAGTCCCCCGGAAAGTTCACGATTCCAATTGGCGGCGTTTTGTTTCAATTCCTGACAAGAAGGCAATGACGGAGCGGCTGATTGATTACCGTCCACTGGTGGTCGTGTCCGGACATTTTGGAAATTTTGAAATGGGAGGCTATGTCATTGGCTTGCTCGGAATGCCAAGCTATTCAGTCGCTCGACCGCTCGACAATCCCTACCTCGATCGTTTCATCAATGCCTTTCGTGAACTGAACGGACAATTCTTGTTGCCCAAGGACGGCAGTGCGACGGAGATTCAGCATCGTTTGGCAAATGGCGACATGCTTTCGCTGCTGGGAGACCAGCACGCGGGGACCAAAGGTTGCTGGATTGATTTTCTCGGTCGGCCTGCTGCCTGTCACAAGGCCATTGCCTTGTTCACTCTTGATGGCCGTGCCCCGATGATGGTCAGCTACTGCAAGCATCTACGGCAGCCCCTGCGCTTCGAGATTGGCTGCACTGGGATCGCTGATCCATTCGATTTGCCGGCTGATCTGCGTGATGTCACCTCGCTCACCCAATGGTATAGTCATCGCATGGGCGAGGCGATTCACGCAGACCCTGAGCAATACTGGTGGCTGCACAAGCGATGGAAGGAAAAGCCGGTGCGACAAACCAAAAAAGCCCGCGAGTCGCAAGCTGCCTGACGAAAGCCTCGTCGACGACGGGCTACGAATTTTCGAGGTTGGCGACCGAGCTTTTGCCACAAAACGTCCGCGTGCAGTCGCGTTGTCACACGTGCCATCGAGTCGTAGAATCGAAATCGAGTTTTTTGAGTCTTTAAAAGAAAAGGGCAATCGTCGTTGGCTGTTTCGTATCGCGAATTCGAAAACACCGATCCTCCGCTGATAGCCGAGATTTGGCGTCGACAAAAGAGGTTTCGGGGCATCGTTGACAGGATCACTCATCAAATGGTGGATGATTTGATTCTCGGTAAGCCCTTTTTTGACGCTGCTGGTTTTGTAATGGCGACCGAGGAATCAGAACCAATTGGGTTCGTTCATGCAGGATTCTGTCCAACGGAAGATGGAGCCAATCTCGATCCGACTCAAGGTGTGCTTTCGCAATTGCGGGTTGTCGAACGTGACGACACACCGAAGATCGCAGCGAGACTATTGGAGATCGCGGACACTTACTTGCGGAAACGGGGTTCGGAAGTCATTTACGTCGGCGGCAAATTTCCGGAGGCTCCCTGTTACCAAGGCCTTTATGGTGGTAGTCGCATCCCTGGCGTGTTGCAGGACGACGCCTTGATGACTGTTGCGTTGGCGGCCGCTGGATTTCAACCTCAAGGCGACGTTTTGATATTCCAGCGCCGGCTGGCAGGCTTTCGTCCCATGGTCGATCGGCAACAAATGACCGTGCGGCGGCAATTTCAACTGCAGTCGGATTCGGATCCGCCGTTTTCAACTTGGTGGGAGGCTTGCACCATGGGATTTGCGCGGCGAACAGGTTTTGAATTGACGGAACGAAGTACGCTCACGAAGGCTGCATCGTTGACCTTTTGGGATATCGAACCTTTGGCGAGCAGTTGGGGAGTGCGCGCCATGGGGATGAACGATCTCCGCGTGGCGAATCAATTTCGACGGTGCGGGCTGGCTACTTTTTTGTTGGGAGAATCGATGCGATACCTGGCGCAGGAAGGTGTCGGACTCATCGAGGTGCAAACGCTGGCCGATGACGCCGCGTCTTGTGGGGTGTTTACCAAACACGGCTTCGAATTGGTCGGCAAAGGCAGCCTGCTGACCAAAACATTATGAGCATCCCGGTATTCGCAGCCCATGCTAGGTTGGTCCCCCCGTTTCAAAAACCCGGAAAATATTTAATAATGGGGAACATCACGAATCGCACGAGAGTCGGGGATTAGCGAATCGTCTGACGCTTCTTGCCAAACTCGGCGCCCCGATTTCCAGGCATTCACTCGGCCAATTCCATTCGACTGAGAAAGTACAGGAGCAGTGACGTCACCATGAATTCAGAAATCATGATTGAGGCTCAAGGAGTCAACAAACACTACGGAAGGTTCGCCGCAGTGAGCGACGTTGACTTTCAAGTTCCCCGTCGTCAAGTTTGCGCGTTTTTGGGTCCCAACGGTGCCGGCAAATCTACCACGATGAAGATTCTGACCGGTTACCTTGCTCCGACTTCGGGCCGGGTCACCATCGCGGGATTTGATATGGAAACCGACAGAATTCGCGGCAGCGAACGAATCGGTTACCTTCCAGAAAACGGGCCGCTCTATAGCGAAATGACCCCGCAGACGGCGTTGAACTACATCGCGAAGGCGCGTGGACTGGATGCCGCGAGACGCAAAACCCGCACGGAATTCGTTGTTGAAAAGTGCGATTTGAAGGAAGTTTGGCACAAGCCGATTGCCAAGCTGTCTCGTGGATTTCGCCAACGGGTGGGCATGGCGCAGGCTTTGATTCACGACCCAGATGTGTTGATCCTGGACGAGCCGACCAGTGGTCTCGATCCCAATCAATTAGTTGGCATTCGCGAGTTGATCAGTGAGTTGGGAAGCAATAAAACGGTTTTGCTCTCCACTCATATTTTGCAGGAAGTCGAAATTTTGTGTGACCGCGTGATCTTGATCAACCAAGGTCGCATCGTGTTTGACGGGCCGACGACCGAACTGAAGTCCAAAAGTGGTCTGGAGTCGTCGTTCCATTCGCTGACCGGTTTCAGCAAGGTTTGATGCGGCAATCGTGGCGCAGTTGCAAAACAAGTTGACGGAAGTTTAGTTCTTGAGAGTAGGATTCGAAATGATTCGTCCGCATGTGATTTTGGCTATTTCATCCCGTAACCTCGCTCAGTATTTTTCCGGGGTCTTGGGTTATTTGTTCATCGGCGTGTTCGTCACGATGTGCGCGCTGGCGACTTTCAGCCAACAGTTCTTTGCCGAAAATCTGGCAACGCTTGATCAATTATCGAGTTGGTTTCCGTGGCTTTTGCTGTTCTTGACACCAGCGATTTCGATGTCGGTTTGGGCCGACGAACGTCGCCAGGGAACGGATGCTTTGTTATTCACGTTGCCTGCTTCCGATGTTGAAATTTTGCTCGGAAAATTTTTCGCTGTCGCCGGCGTTTACACCGTCGCGCTGATCTTTTCATTAACGAATTTGGTGGCCTTGCAAAATTTGGGGCAGCCCGACTGGGGTATTCTGGCAACGACTTACCTCGGCTATTGGTTGGCCGGTTTGGCTTTGCTCGCTATCGGAATGTTCGCTTCGTCGTTAACCGAAAGTCCTACTGTCGCGTTTGTGTTGGGAGCTGTGTTCAGTTCAATCCCGGTCGTGATTGGCCAGTATTTTTCCGGCAATCCGCTGGTGGAAAGTTTTGGATTTTCGTGGAATTTACATGATTTTACGATCGGCTTGATTTCCGCTCAGAGCCTGTTGTATTTCGTGGCTTTGATTGCGATCTTTCTTTACTTGAACCTCATCGTCATCAGCAAACGGCAATGGAGAACAAATAACTCTGTGGCGATGTGGGCAAGATATTTGACTCGTTTGGCGGCATTAGGAGTTACTTTGGTTTCCTTGATCTACGCTGTCTCTACCGCGTCAACAAGTCAACTGACGCGACTCGACATGACGCGAGAGAAAGCGTTTTCATTGGACAAGACAACTATTGAGACCGTTGAGAAATTGAAAGCCGACGAGAGGTCGGTAACCATCCAAGCCTTTGTCAGCAATGAGGTTCCCCGTGATTTCGCCAATATCAAAAAACAATTTCTCGGCATGTTGCGGCAACTCAGTTTCTATGGCGGCAAAAACATTGAGTTGAATTTGGTGAACGTAGCCCCGAACTCGATCGAGGCAGAACAAGCCGAAAAGACCGGAATTGTTCCCCAAGACGTGACGAGCGAAGCCGGCGGAAAAATGATTCAGCAAAAGGTCTATCTCGGTGCTTACCTTTCCAGCTCCATCGACGATACCACCATTCCAAAACTGGATAGCCAATCATCAGTGGAATACGAACTCACTCGCGCGCTGGCGTCGACCACGCAAAAGAATTGGAAAATCAAAATTGGAATTTTGGATACCGACACGCACTTCGGCGGCATCATGTTTCGTGGTGAACGCACCTTGTGGGTTCCGTATACCAAAACAATGAAACAACTCCAGTCGTCTTTCGAGGTCATGCATATTGACCAGCCGGGCTTGGCAGCGTACGTCGATCCGCCCGCACCGCCCGAAGGCACTCCGCCCGCCGAAACAAAACCGGAAAAAAAGAAGGCTCCCGATGTATTGTTGGTGCCCGACCCGGCCAGTCTCGATGAGAGTGCGGCGGACGCGCTAGTAAGATACATCGAAGATGGCAACCCTGTACTGATTCTCGCTGACCCATTGCCTTGGTTCTGGACGACCCGCGAGCCGAAGGAATTGGGAATACTGAATGCCCCACGGCAACCACGCGTCTCGCCCCAATCGCCTTATGCTCAGCAGCTCACCAGCTCGCCGTTGCCCAAAGTTGACAACGGAACGGCGGCACGCATCTTCAAAGCCCTCGGGATTACTTGGGACAACGGCGCGGTCGCTTGGCACATGAACAATCCCCATCCGAACTTTACTGGTTTTTGGCCACCATATTTGGGGCCAACTTGGCCGGAATACTATGGACGTTTTGAACATGCTTTCGTTTATGTTAACCAAGACGGATCGGGTAAAACTAAATCGGAAGGTGGCAATTCGGGCGACCAATCGGTTTCGATGAAGACCTTCAACGACAACGAAGTTGTTTCGAAACATTTGCGCGAAGTACTTTTCTTCTATCCCGGTCATTTGGCGAAAGCAACGGATTCAAGCGAGTTGGACTTTATCCCGTTGATTCAACTAAATGATCAATCCGGTTCGATTCCTTGGGAGGAACTAACCTTTTCTCCCTCCCAGCGAACGCAGTCGATGAATCCCGCAACTCGCCGAATGGAGTTCAAGAATGAACCAGTCATGAGCCAGATCACCGATGACAAGCTGTACGTTATCAAACCGAATCCACTTTCAACGGTTGACGAAACGACTCAAGTCGTGGCGGCTCGTATCGTCGGACGCGATCCAACAAATAGGAAAGCCAACGCGATTGTGATCGCCGACCTCGACTTCCTGTCCGAATCGTACTATGAGCAACAAGACGCGTTGAAGACTCCGTCGCTCGACAACTATCGTTTGTTGCAGAATGCGATTGAGGTTTTGGCAGACAAATCCGGCTTTGTTGCCTTGCGAAATCGCAGGTCCTCGCCGCGAACGCTAACAACCTTCGAAAAGATGATATCCGTCTTTCGCCAACAGCGGGTGCTCGCCGAGACGGAGAACAAGAAGCAGATCGATGCTCAGCTGAAAATCGCTCAAGAACGCTTGGACAAGAGTCTGCAATCGATCGACGAAGACCAGTCGACCAGCTTCCTTGAAAAGCTTCAGTTGTCCTCCCAAGAGGCAGTTGATTCCCAAGAAAAATTTGACCGTGAGCAACAAAAGCTCGAGAAGGAACTGGCTTCCAAGAATCAAATTTTGAAAGCCCAAGAGGCACGGCAAGTGACAAATCTGGAAAACTGGATTCGCTTTCTGGCTGTCGGATTGGCTCCGCTACCGGCATTGCTACTTGCTGTCTTCGTGCTCACGAGTCGAGCAATGAACGAACGGAAGGAAATCCGTCCCGAGAGAATTGTCCGCTAGCTGACTTTGTCATTCCAATTCCAATCACTCGATATTCATTTCTGAAAATTCTTCCATGAAAAACGAATCGTCAAAAACAATTGGATTTGTAACCGTCGCAGCTTTGTCTGCCGCCTTGGCGTTTTGGACCTACAAAGAAAACCTTCCGCCCACATCGTCCGGTTTCGAGATGGTCGGGCAGTCTTTTTTTGAAGATTTCTCTGACCCCAAGTCAGCCGAGTTCCTCGAGATTTCGGCGCTGGACGATTCGCAATCTCTGCAAACATTTGTGCTGAAAAAGTCGAATGGGCTATGGCGAATTCCGACTCACAGCGATTACCCGGCTGAAGCGGCGGATCGCTTGGCAGCAGCTTCGACGTCCATGATTGGTTTGCGTCGGGAGGCTTTAGTAGGAAGATTGGCTACCGAACACGAACGATTCGGTGTCCTCGACCCAAAGAATTCAGAAAACAATGACCCGGAGAAAACCGGTAAACGCTTGACGCTAAAGGATAGCAGCGGGCAACCTTTGGCCGACTTGATCATTGGCCAGAAAGTTGAAAAGGATGACCAGAGTGTCACCGATCGTACGTTCGAGAATAAGCAAAGAGATTCCTATTATGTACGGAAGGCGGACGAAGTTCAAACCTATAAGGCTTCGTTGAACCTCAACCTTTCCACTCGGTTTTCGGACTGGATCAACACACAATTGATCGACGTGTCAGCACCCGCCGTTCAAAAAATTCGAATCGATAATTATCAATTGTTAAACAACCCGCAAGACCCATTGGGGGCTAGTCGCATCAAGAAGGTCGGCGACCAATTGGACTTAGCCCGCGACCCCACTACTCGTGGATGGAGCTTGGCAGGAATTGATGAATCCAAGGAGACTGTGAAGGCTGCCGAAGTCGACAATGTCCTCGATACCTTGCTCGACCTCAAAATCATCGGGGTGCGGGAAAAATTCCGTAATGAAGGTAAACCCTTAATTGGACCGGATATGAAGTTGATTCGGGATGACGAATTGATGAAAGATCAAAACAAATTTGGCCAATTGCTACAAAAAGTGGCCGTCGATCTGGCAACGCGAGGTTTTTACCTCCAGGCTCCCGAGCGAGGCGACATGGGTTCTTTGCAGATGGTTTCCGAATCAGGGCAAATCTCGTTTTCCACAAACGAAGGTCTGGTCTACACATTGGACCTCGGAAAATCGATCGAAGGAGATGCAAAAGCCATTGAGATTGGCACTGCCGATTCTCAACCCATTGCAACCGACCCGGCCAAAGACGAGTCGAGTAAATCAGCTGCGAACAAAGACGGTGGGACTTCACCCGAAAAAGCCGCTGACGAAAAATTGGAGACCACTACGGACGACGCTGATAAAGCAAAGGCCGACGCTGGGAATCCAGCAGTAAAAGACGAAAAAGCACCTACGAGTGGCAAAAATCGTTTTGTTTTGATTCGCGTCACGCTGGATGAAAAATTGGTGGCCGGGGGACCGCCTGTGAAACCAACGGAGCCGGTGAAGCCGGTTCAGCCGGAGGGCTACACGCCCGCTTCACCGCCAAAAGACGATGCAGCGAAAGCCGAAACTGACAAGCCAGCCGAGACCAAAGAAGGCGATGCCGCTCCCCCTCCAGAGGAAAAGCCACAGGAACGGGACGCCAAGTTCATTCAATACGACCTGGACGTTGCCAACTTTGAAGGCGCGAAAACCCAATACGAAATCGACTTGAGTCGTTACGAGAAACAAATCGAAGAGCACAAGAAGTCGGTTGACGCGGCACAGCGGAAGGTTAACGAACTGAACGAACGATTTGGTGCCTGGTACTACGTTGTCTCGGCTTTCAATTTGGAAAAACTTAGGCTGGAGCGAGCTGCCCTGGTCGAGCCAGTGAAACCCCCTGAGGCACCGGCGAATCCAGAAAATCAAACGCCAACCAACCCGAACCCTGCCGATTCCGGCAAGCCACCCGAGGAAACCGCGCCACCACCTGCCGACAAGGTCGACGTGAAGTCAACGGACGCCAAGGCCGATGAAACAAAAGAAGACCATTCGGCGGAAAAAACCGCCGATGAAGCGGCGCCTTCCAAAGAAAAAGGCGACGGCGGCTTGCCTTAATACCAGCGGACTCTGTTGATCGAAACGCTGGTTCTCAATTGAAACAGTCAATCCCGGCATTGAACAAACTATCCGCTGCGGTGATTTTAGTGTCTTACGAAGTGAAACCCCGCAGTCAGTAACCTGCCAATTCAATTTTCGGATTGGTCGGACTTTTCCGATTATGTGGAGCTTTCGTTTCCTTGCATTTTTTCGCGCCATCACTTGCGGTAAATAGCGTTTCTGGGCCAATTCGTAGAGGCCTGTGTCTCCAGATGCCGACTGGCTTGCCGGTTTTTTTGCAAATATCGCTTGCCTGAGTTTATCTGCAACCTACTTTTGGGAACCGAATCAAATCGTCCTGTTGCCTTTGTCAGGCGAAAGGACAAGAAGACCTTTTTAGGCATGTTTGCATCATTGGCAGCCATGTCCCCTTTTCACTCCCTCCCCTCCGGAGAATCCGATGATCTGTAGTCAACTTGCCCAATTGGTTGAGGCACGCTCCCCCATGTCCGCGCCTCTTGATGTTGCTCGGATGACCTCGTTGTTGATGTCGTGTTCTGAGGACACCGATTTGTTGTCCAACCCTGAACTATTTGAAAAATCCTGGGCGGCAATAAGCATGCGCCTGCAAGCTGCCATCGACCAGCATGAGGCAATGACGAGCGAGCTCATCGGTTTGGCTAACTCTGATCCAAGCAAATTTACAGCCGATCAGACGTGGGTCTTGATCCGTGCCATCAAGGTACAAAGCCAATTGATTAAGATGTACGTTGGTGCGGCGGCAGTCGCTGTCCAATAGGCAATCAAACGCTAAACCTGAAACGAACAAAGCCGTGTCGGATGACACGGCTTTTTTGTTTTGCGAATGAGCATTTGCGAAGCGGCAGATTGATTGCTGTGCCGTCAAAAAATCTTTCCACCTCCGTGAAGAATTTTTTGGCGTAGCCGGGAAGAAAAATTGGCATTTGCCAAGGACTACTTCTTGCGATGGCGGATTTTCGCGCGCATACGGCGTTTCTTTTGCCCTAACTTTCGTCGTCCCTTACCCGTTTTCTTAGTCCCCACGCCGATTGCTCCCTTGGATTTTGATGCAACTAGTTCGAAGTTTAAATTTGCTTTGTCGGCCCAGTTTAACGGCTTCCACTGAATTTTTCAAGTCGAAGCATACCTGTTAGTCGATTGGCCATTGCGGTTTGGCTTGCACCGCTCCCTGACCGAACTCTAATTTGAGCGTCCGCTCAGGCATGCAGAGTCAGTAATGGGACCGAGTCGATTCCGAATTTATGGGTTGTCCCGCATAGAACTGCGGTAATACGACGCGTTTGACCAAGATCGCAAATTTGACCGATTCGTTTGAATTCCAACCGCCGATCAAGAGAAGTGGTTTTACAGATACTTGCCTTCCGAAATCGCTGCCCAACTCCGAGTTTACAATGGAAACGTCATCCAACGTTAGGGATGCTGCGATCGTTCTTCGCGAACTGCCTCGCCCCCAAGCAGTCCAAGTCATTTCCAAGATTGGCGCGCGCGAATTGAACGCGATCTTTCAGGAAATTGATCGCTTGAAACCGACGAGTGCAGAGGAAGTTGCAATTGCTTTGGATCGCGTTGTTTCCGAAGTTGACAGGATAGAAAATGCCCGCCCAAAGAAACCCAAGTTCATAGAATTGGAGGATGCGAGTCAGTATCAATTGCAGGGAGACCATGATCGCACAAGCAGTCCCTTCGGCTTTCTACTTGGCTACAATCCGGACCTCATCGACCAAGTCATTCGCGATGAACATCCAAAACACATCGCTTCGGTCCTGGCTGGTCTTCCACCGGAGGCAGCTTCCGCGCAACTCCGACGACTTGATTCCGTTCAACGCGTGGCGGTGGTGAAGCGAATTTGCGAGCTGGAAAACCGGCCTGCGGGCGATTGCAGCGAATTGGCTGCTGCTTTGAAAAATAGACTGAACAAAGTTCTCGTATCAAATTCGAACGCCCCGATCTGCGGCACCTCGATTGCTGACCGATTGTTGCAATGCTCGGAAACAAAGACGCAAAACGAAATTTTAGCCGGACTCGCTGCTCAAGATTGCGCGTTGCCCAATGATCTACAGACTTCGCTTTCGCAATTCTCGGATTTGGCGAGGTTCAGCGAAACAGACATGAAAGTCCTTTTGCGTCAGGTCGATACAGGACTCTGGGCACCGGCACTTCAATCAGCGCCACTTGAAGTTCGCTACAATGTACTTAGCAATATGGCACCCAAAGCGGCGCGGTTACTGGCCGATGAAATCAACAGTCTTCGTCGTCTGACGGCGAAGGAGTCTCAAACGGCACAGCAAAAAATCATGGTGTCCTGTGCGTCGAATAGCTTGCCCTCACGCTCCGCTGACTGAGTCAGTCCACCTTTTTTGCTGGTCAATTCACGCATCAGCGGTTTGAAACACTAACGAATCATTGATTCGGCTTTTGAAATCCAATTCTTGGGGCCACCTTTGTCGTATCCGTAACGACCAAGCAATTTTCCCGTCGGTTCGACAAAGACTACAGTCGGAAATCCTCGAACCGCAAAGATCTGTTGCAGTGATTGGTTCTGTTTAACAAGTTCTTTTTCTAGCGTTGTCGATTGCGGAAAGTCAAGCTTTAACAGCACAACATTCTTTTCCGCCCACTCTTTAAATTCGCTCGTTTCAAAAACTTCTTCGTCAAGCTTGATGCACCAATGGCACCAGTCACTACCGGTGAAGTCAATCAAAAGAGGGCGACCGGAACTCTTCGCGTCTGACAATGCGTCCCCAAGGCTTTGGTGCCAGCCGTCCTTGGTCTTCGGCGCAGCGGCCGAAACAACGTTGCTTAAACTTAATTTGCTTGTACCCGAATTTGCAGGCGGCGGAGCGTCACATCCACCGTTGGCGAGCAAAGAAAGCAAAGCGATTGTGGCAACCTTCCAAACAAATTGCCGCCGCAAAACTTGAACTGATGAGGCCATTTGATGTTCCTTTGTCGCTTGTTTGCCGGTTTACATGACTGTCGTAAACGGCCAACTTGTTGTCAAAACGCATTCGTGAGCTTTACTCAATGATGACTTAATTTTATCCAAATGACTAGTTGGGAACATACTCCAAAAAGAAGAGACCTGAGAAACCCTCGTCGCCCGAAAAAATAATGTCCTTGCCCCGACCCAGGAAATAGACACGTTCAGTCGTTGGATCGATCGCCATCGCTGTTACACCTTTAATGCCCGTGCCAATCGGCAACGGCGTGAGCGTCGTGTGGTCGGCGTTATGCTGAAACGCACGCAACCAGCCGTTAACAAAATCGATTGCCAAATAGGTATCGAAATATTGTGCAGGCCACCTTACGCCTTTGTAGAAAGCCCCGCCGATCAGGCAGCGTGTTTCCGGATGCTGAAATTCCAAAACGGGGGCTGTGTGAATGATTGGTTGACCATTCGGGCGGTATAGGGAATTGCTTTCGTAGATCGGCCAGCCGAAATTCTCGCCGCGTTTGGCGATATTGATCTCGTCGGCTTGGTATCGACCAACCTCAGCAATGTAAATCGTCCCCGGCTTGCCTGCCCCTTGAAATGTCTGCCCGCCATAGGGATGGACTGCAATCCGAAATCCGTTTCGAAGACCGGTGGCAAAGACCTTCGATCTCAAATCGGCTCCATTTCCGGTGTAGTGTGGGTTAGAAACAACTCCCAATCCCGTGAACCGACTCACGCGAAAGAGCTTTCCAGCGGCCGTATCAAGTTGTTGCGAGCGATATTGGCCCGGGTCATTTTCGTTGTTCCCAGCGGTGTCGCCCCAAGTAAACAGGAGCGTACCGTCAGTTCCAAATCGGATGTCCCCGACATTGTGAAACGTTTCCTGGATTAAACCATTGACCGGGTTTTGACCGACTAAGATCTTCTGACTGATTGGGTGCGCGCGGTTGGCGTCGTTGGAATAGGCTCGCCATCGCGACAGACGACCAAAACGAAAGCCGTTTTCTTGTGCCGTGTAGAGCGCGTAGAAAAAGCCGTTGTTCGCGAAATCCGGATCCAGAGCAATCGCCGATAATGCCCCTTCATCGCCAAAACCACGGAACAGTTCCGGGCCGAGGTCCAAATAGGGAGTCGCCAATTTTACACCGTTTCGCACGATCCAAACCTTACCACCCTCTTCGGCCACGAAGATACGTCCATCGGGACTGATTTCGAGATCGACAGGGTTTTCAAATTCGCTTGCGGAAACAAGTTGTCGAATTCGAAATCCTGGCTCGAGCGTCGTTCCATTGGGGACTTTTTCGATTCGAAAGCTGAACGGATCTGATGAACGAAAAACGTAATCTTGAGCAAAGGTTAACTCACCAAGCCGCATGACATTGGTGCGTTCAGCCAAATGGGAGGTTTCGGAATCGGCGGATGTATCTTCCGACGCGATCAGCGCATAACCTGCCGTACTACTTGTCAAATTCGAATTGACGAACAATGTTTCGAAAAAATACGGAATGGTCGTGTTGCCGATAGTCACCGCGCCCGAAGGCGCAGCCGGGTCGACCGCAAGATAACCGATGGTTTCGTTGGGATTGCTGACGCCCGCGAGACTTTCTTCGGAGAACAACGCCGCACTGAAGGAATCGAAATTGACGTCCTTGGCGCGGATTATCAATGGTGCACCGTCGTCATTTGACTGAATCGTGAGAAATACTTTTGGCCGTCGAATGAATGGGGCTGCGAAGGATTGCTGTTGCCAGACCCCATTGCCGTTCAGGTCGAAAGTCCCAATTTCCCAAATGCTGCCGTCGTTGCTCATAAAGCGGCCTTCAGGAAGAGTCAGACAGTCAACTCTTTCCGTTCCGTGCAGTCCGTCTTCGTTGGTCCATTCTCGAAAGGCGATATCAAAGCCAGCGGCATCCACAAGCTTTAGGCTTACCGCTCCGGGTGACTGGTCCGTTCGTGTTGCCGGCCCGGCAATGACTACGGGCGCAGCAAAGGGTGTTGGAACATTAATGGTTTTCCATTCGTGTGTTGTCTCGACGACCCCTACGACACCTGGAACTGGACCGGGGCCACGCGGAGCCGTTGAGTACTGAAGGTAGCCATTGCAATTCAGCCATTCACTCGCGAAATAGCCCGTCGTGCAATTGCCATAGGCCCAAGTGCCAGTCGAGAGGACATTTTCGGCCTCGCTTTGATACACAACGCCGTCTATCGCAATCTGGTCGACCCGCAAGTCGCGTGTTGGCGAATCGTTTACAAACGCGACGCGAATTCTATCGGCTGTCACTGCGCCGTTAGCGACAAACTGAAATGTGTTGAATTCGCCGTTGCTTGCATCACCGCCAACGTTGGTCCAAGATTGAACCACAACGTTGTCGATTAACAAATTCATCGATTCTGTGCCCGACGTGCCAGCAGCGATAATTTGAATCGTCGTGGCAGCACTCAATAACCAACTTGCACCGCGTTTGGCAACTTTTTTCTTGATGAACATCGATCAACAATTTCTGGTTCTGCGACTTTCCGTGCTTCAACCACAATTTGTCGCGTTTTTATGAAAATTCATCCATGGCGATACCTAACCCACCCGGTACTGATGCCAGGGGACCCAACACTTGGGTAGACATTTAGATAGTTTAGTTAGGACAGCGAACGACGCAATTTGTCACTTTTGCCCCACCCCGATCGTCCCGAAATTTCACTAATTCCGCCTCAAAAAACCAACGGTAGTCCAAAAAAACAGTTGGCGATTGGTTGAGGCGAGCGTCGAGAAACGGTTACCAAACCTCAACCTCCAACACAACTGATTCTAACTAAGTTGGTAAAGTGCGACGCCAAAGCAAGCATACCTTGTCTCACAACACATTTCTGGTAAATTTTTTGCTCAAATCGACGGCAGCAGTTTCATCTTCCCACAGCGGCCGTGTGCTTCGCGTGTTCCGCAACCGAAGTTGATTACGGATGGATGGCTGAGTCTGGTTTAAGGCACCGGTTTTGAAAACCGGCGTACTCGGAAGGGTACCGGGGGTTCGAATCCCTCTCCATCCGCTTTTGCTTGCGCGACGAGTCGCGGCAAATCGTTTTCTGCGGTAATAACACAAGTTGGCTTTGCACTCTGCAACTCGTTGCGACGTATAACGGCTACCAACTGCTTCGGTTTCTGCTTCGCCTTGTTTAGCGTGTGATCAACGTCGGGCCTTTGCATCTGCGGGACTGGTTTCACTTCATTCAGTGGGTCTATGGCCCGACGGTAATGATCGTCGGTGGTTTGATAGTAATGCTTCCTGGCAACATCCTCCGAATTCCCCATCCATTCACAAACCACGTGTGACGGGAAACTCTCGGCAAGTTCGGTTTGTCTGGAACTCCGCAGGTTGTGACACAATCGGGGCCAAACGACTAGTCCCGCCCTGCCGACGATCTTCGTGAATGTCGTTCGAAGGTTGCAATTCCGCCAGCCTTTATCACTTTGGGCACTGGCTCGCATCTTTTCGTCGACAAAATAGACAGCGCCATCGTCGGCCAGCTCAAATGACTCAGCAAGTACCTGGCGCAGTTCGGGGAATAAGGGAATGACACGATTCGCCTTGCCGACGTGGTGTTCAGTTTTGGGTGACGTTACAACGATCCGTCCGGCACCCCAATCAATGTCTTGCCAGCGGAGCGACAATACTTCGGACGGGCAACGCAGGCCACCGTAACGACTCAGCGCGACTATTGACCGCCAATGGTTGTTTGGGCAGGCCTCTAGCAACTTGGTTGTATCGTCTGCCGTAATGAATTGTTCCCGGTTCGGCATCGAAGCCTTAATGGAAACATCCGCAAACGGACTTTCGACTATGAGCCTTCTTCGAAGCGCAGCGCGGAAAATCATCGTCGCAAATTGAAGTCGCTTACGTACAGTCATCGGTGCAAGTTTCTTGCTGATCAAATGAAATTTGTAGCTGTCGGCATCGCCAGAAGTCACATCCCGCATTGGCTTGTCGTTGCCAAAGAATTCGACCAATCCCAATTCACCTTGTCGCCAAACTTCTTTCGTTGCTGACTTTACGTCTGTTCGGCCCTCGACGTACTTCTTAATAAAAGTTTGCAACGCCGCGGATTCGCGGGCATCACATAGTCCTACCGCGGCCAACTTGTTTTGAAGAGAAGCATCAATACCGGCCAACCAACCAGCGAGGTCACGGTCGAGTGCTCCAGTAATCTTCGAAGCCAACAGTTCCTCGATCCGCGTACAAACCGTTGCCGATGCTTTTTTGGGCAATTTTCCCAAGCGAACAGTTTGACGTTTACCGTTAGGATCGACGAACTGAATCCAACGATGCCCATAAGGGCGGTTGATGATACATGCCATAACTCACTTACCTTTCGTGTCGGGCTTTCTGCCCAGGCTAATTGTCAGTTGTAGGAACTCACCCAAGGCGTTTAAGGCTTCCATCGAAAGCCCGCGATGCCCGTTGTAGAACTGAGCCAGGGTGCTTTCGCTGATTCCAGTTTCCTTAGCGATTCTGTAGCGTGTCAGACCGGAGTCTTTAATTGCTTGCCGTAGTTGATCTGTCAGCAGGTTGGTTCTACGCGATTTTGTTTTCTTGTTTGCCATGTTGTGATTTTACCCGATACTGTTCTTTCCGTGAAGGATTCACTCCAAGCTAGTTGCTCGGCTTCTTGCCGACTCAGGCCGGTTTCAAACTCCATGATTGCCGCGCGTTCCTCGAAACGTTCCCGCCCATTGTTATCGAGTGATTTCAGCAATTCACAATTGGCCGTTCCATGTAGTCGGTTTCGGGGCCGTCAACGGTGTCAACGTCAACAGTATTAGTGATTCCGCCGGGTAATGCGCGAATACCTTTGACCGTTGACAGTGTTGACAACCGAAAATGCCGTGTCGGTTGTCCGCGTCGGCCGCGTGGCGTTGGTTCCCAGTTTCCCCAGCCGGCCTTTGCCAACTCATCCAAGGCCACCTCCGCCGCACCTGCTTCCCGTAACCACCGGCAACCCATCTGCACCTCCCGGGCCGTCGCCAAACCGCCCCTGCGTTCGACCCACTCCAAGAGTCGGCGTCGGTCACGGTCTTCTTCGGTCTCACCCAAGAGGGAGTATACCCGCTTGGCTTCACCTTTGAACCAATTCGCCAGCCGGATACCAGCCGCCATGCTGTCCACGTCCACTAGGTCTGCACTCTCCAACGCCGGATCGTCGGCCGCCCAACGCGCGAAGTGAACCACCAATGCCAATCGGGCCGCGTATTCCTCCAGCTTGCTCCATGCGGCCGACAATTCGCCGACCAGGTCGGACTGCTCTCTGGCGTGGGAGTTGTAGAACGCCTTCCAGACCGCTTTGGCATCGGTTGTCAGGCCTACCAAAACAGGGCGCAGTTCGCCGTCATCGCTTTCGATTTGGCGTAGTTCGAACAGCCGGTCTACTAGCCTGGCGATTTCTGCTTCCGCTGCCGGATCAATGTCGGCTTCAGTCCAACGCTTCGCGACGCGGGGCGGACAGGTCAATAGCAACCGCGCCGCCAGGCCAGATTCTCGATGCTCATCACCCAAAGCGCGATGCAATATCGACGGCTGGATTCCGCCACACACGCACACCGATGCTTGAGGAACATAGATCGTGCGTGGGGTGCCCGTCTTTCGGTCAACGATAATGCTCTCGCCGTTGTGCATCGACAGCCAGTTTGCCGCGTCTGCGCCAACCTTTCCGCCAGAATAGCGGTCAAACGATCCAATCCAGCCTGCTAGTTCGTCTCGGGCTAACAGCAAACCGCGCGGGTTCGCTTGCAAGATCGTGGCCAATGCTTCCACCGTGGTATCCGAAACAGCGAATCGTTCGGCCTGCGGTGGTTCTGGTTTTAAGGGTGGATCGCGATACGATTTGCTGTTGCGCTTCCACTCGGCCCAGTGTTTTTCATGGCAAGCTAAATTGAGTTCGAATTCTTTCATCAGTTCGCCGTGGTGCTCCAAGGCCTTTCGTTGCCGTTCCAGGATTGGACGCATCACCAGTTTGAACGCGGGTGTTTTGGCCGTGCCGCTCTCGCCGACAATTGCAACCCACAGAATCGCCGGTGCGGACCAGCCGCGTTTCAATTGGACGCGTCGCGAGTTGCCGATGGCAGCCGCCAACACGGTCAGCAGTGGCAGGGCCAGGTAGGAAGCATCGCACCCGATCGCCCTCGCGCTGGCCGCTACGAATCCGCGAAGAGGTTCGGGCAACGCATTCACTGGAAACGGCTCGTGGTGTTCGACAGGGGCCGCTGGCGGCGATCCGTTCAACGGCTCGGCTTCGTCGGCCAGAGCTTCCACGATCCGGCGCAAGTTATCTGCCTTGGTTCCAGCGTAGGCTTTCACGAAGTCGGCCGCGTCGCCGTGGTCGGGTAGGTCGGGCAAGTCCACCATTTTGACGACCGGGGCCGGTGTTAACTTCGCCAGCAGAGTTGCCACGGCGTCGGCGTATTTTCTGCCCGGCGAATCGTTGTCGGGCAGGATGATGATTTCCTTGCCCACCAACGGTCGCCAATCTGTCTTGCCGGGCGATTCGCAACCGTGGGCCGAAGTGGTTGCGGTCAGCCCGCAGGAGCGCACCGCGTCCGCCGCTTTCTCGCCCTCGCAAACGTAAACCCGTTTTGCGCCGGCTAAGTCCGGTAAGCAATACAACGGGCGTGGCTCCGGCATTCCACCAATTCTCCAGCCGCCGCTATCGTGGCTCACCGGTCGAATGTCTTTCTTTCCGTTGGACAGGTTCCAGCGGATGACCAAGCCAACCGGCTCGCCCTGGGAATTATGGTAGACCCATAGAGCCGACTTGGGGCCATGCTGGCGTTCCAGTTCTGCCACGGCATCGCGGGCCATGGAGAATATTTTGCCGGTTGGTTTGCTGTTGTGTGTCAACGGTATTGTTGTTTTCTTCGAGTGGGAGTGAATACTGTTGACGTGGACGGGCAGTGAATCCGCTGTGGGCATCAAGTCCGCCACTCGCAGCCCAACCGCCGTGCAGATTGCTTGGGCCTTGCAGCCGGCGTGACACTTGACCAGCGCCCGGCCGTCATCACCTTCAGCAATCGACAGGCTGGCTCGCCGGTCCTCATGCGCGGGGCAGCGAGCCGACCATCCCTTGCACGCTGGTCTGGCGTCGGGAAGCTTGGCCAACAATCGTTCAATGGGCGTTTTCATCGCGGCCCCCTTTCGCCGGTACCGCATCGCGGGACAGCCACGCCTGCAGGTCAGCCACGGGATACAACACGGTTTGCCGCTTGCCATGCCCGATTCGAAGACAGGGAATTGGGCCACGCGGGGCCGTTAGCCCCCACAGGGTGCGGGCACTAATGCCTAAAGCCTTTGCCGCATCGCGTGGCCGCAGCGCCAGAGATTCAACACGTTGTGTTGCCATCGTAATTTGCTCCACCAATTCGCCGACCGCGAAGTGCAGTCGACATAACCATGGGCGCAAATTCGGTTGAAAGTTACCGAACAGGGTAAGATTCGCAACAAAACGCAATCAATTGCAGCAATTGGCGCGTGTAAGAAATTTTTCGGGTGTTCGGCAATCGATGCCGAATGATCGAACGCGCAGGCTACTCGTCGTCATTGCGTCCGCGTTCATTAGCCGCCCCCTCGCGGAGAATTTGGTGCGGCGAAAACTCGTGATTCAGCAGCTTTAGAGCCGTTACCAGCGACCTGGCATCGGAACAAATGGCCCGGTAATTTATGTGCCCATCAAATTGCTTGTTGAAAAAGGCCGATGCCGTCGATTCAGACACGTCAGCTAACCGCGCCAAGTCATTGTTGCCGATGGGATCCAGATTGAGGCAACCCCCGTCGGCGTATTGGTGGTGTTTTGTAAGGGCCGCAACTAGTTTCGCCTGGCCTTCGCCCCGTTCACTGCTCCGTTTGGATTTCACAGGCTTTGACGCATTGCCGGGTAGTTCTTGCATTGTCTTAAGATGCAGAAAGAGGACATCCGCAATGGCTTTAGCTCCGACGTCCCAATTATTGATGTTTACACTTGTCGTAACAGGTTCCTTTTGGACTTCGTTAAGGTCTTCGAGCCTACCATGCCCGCCAACGGGCGAACGTTGTCTCAATCGGCCGTCAGGCAATCGCCTTATTTGGCCGTCAAAGAACCCCCTCTTCAGCACAAAGTCAAACAAATTCTGAGCTTTGCCCCCGTTCAAGTCGTTCCGGCCAACAATCCCCTGGTCGGTCAATCTCCATTCATCCGGCCGCAATATTTCACAATGGAATGGCGCAACTTCTGATTCTCCACCATTCCACTCCTGCAATTGGTCGGACCACAGGTTCCAAGCCTTGTCGAAAATTGGTTGTGTGGCCTCGAACAGACCATATTCTCCGGTCGCGGTCACGGTTGCTTCGATGATCGCGGGTTGATTTGACATGCTGATGCGAAATCGAAACCGCTGTTCCACCAGCCCAGCCGCGACTAACAGGAACAAGGCTCGCTCATTCAAGCTTGTCAGCGATTTGATTTCGTATTTTTCCCATCTATCGGGGATTGTCTGCAGCAATTCAGCAATGGCTGGTTCCAGCAATTTCGCTTCTTCATCCGTTTTGGGTAGTTTCTCCGATATATTTTCATCTGCTTGTTTGCCAATCATTTTGAAACCTTTCCCCGAGCCTCGTTCGGCTCGAGCTCTAAAACTGAAATCTTGATAAATAGACATAGCTGTCCGACCAAGTTTCCAGCATTCACTCCAGTCGTGACACGTTTGGTCAGCAGAGGCGGCTCAAATTTGTGCAATCCAAAAAATTCCGATAATTTCTTTAAGGGTTTGGCAAGGAATTCGATGAAACCAAGCCTCTTGATGTTGATTTTACAAGACGCCGAGGTATAGAACTTCGCTCATTCTGGACATGGCTGCTTAGGAAGCACTCCAACTCTCCGCTCCAATGGGGCCGAGTTTGTTACAACGCGGAAAGAACAAACGACGTAGGAAGCTAAATGCAGGGAGTAACGACTGAGGCAATCGCCATCAACGACTGAGTTCGCACTGATCCGGCCACAGCATGGGCGCTTTTTCATGAGTCGCCTGCAGCTGGGACGGGTGAAAGGTTGACGGGCCATTTGCACTAATCGATAATCCTCGCCAGCAAAACGTCACTCTTCTATCGATCGGCCCTCAACGATACGCTCCATTGCACGTCAAGTTATATCGACACCTTAATCCAAGGAATATTCGTGATGGCCAAAACGAAGATCAAAAGCCTTCCACCCGTCGGAAGCGTAATTGCATACCTACTTCCAAATAAACTCTACACGACGTTCCGGGTGTTAAGGGCAAAGACCATCGACGGTCCGAAATACGTATTGGCTGTTTGTTCACCTTTCATCAGCAAAGAACGACCTTCTGGCATCACAGATGAGATGAAACGTAACCTTTATCCCACGTTTCATGGCCTAAAGGGGAAAAAGCCTTCACTGTACTGGGTTAGCTATCCCCTCGACTCGACCTCTCTAGTAATAGGTTCCGTAACGCCGTCGAAAGAAGAGAAGCTGTTCGAGAGGGCAAGCTTCGGGCACTGGCTCAATTTGCAGCATGACGCCCTGACACAATGGCGATGGGATCACGAGCGAGAAAAGTTACTAGCTGACGAATCTGCAGAGCAAACAGCTCGTCATGAAAGGGCGGGTCGCATTCAGGCCGCACACGATGCACAGATGAAATCGATGACGATCGAGAAATTGGCCAAGTACAAGTTTTTCCCTGGCTGGGAAAACTATCCTCCGACAAAAGTCACCAACGCATCACGCCAACTTCTAAAAGCACACGTTGCCCAACTCATCACTCTTGGCACAGCTGGATCCAAATTTCAAAAGTCGGCCATCATCAAGTCATGCGTCGAAGCCTTCAATACCCTCAACTCCCAGCACGATGACTTTGTTGATACCGATATCCGTGAAGATATTATCGACGAGATTAGCAAAATCGCGAGTGCAAGCGGTTTAGGCGAAATGGCAAAGAAAATCGACAACTGGCGAGCATTTTGATTCGCCAGGGAAAACTTCCCCAGACTTTTCGCAGATTACTTTCCAGGCATCTCAACGACTCGGAATTGAAAATTATCTCCTCGACGTGACTCATTTTCGTCGACAATTTTTTGCCAGTCTTGCTCCGCCAGTTTCAGGACTTCCTGAGCACGCGCCTGTGTGTACGGCGAGCCACTTACATCGACGTCGAGAACGGGTAGAGTTGGTCCGATGTCCATCCATTCGGTCCACTCTCCATTGACCGTAAAATATCGACTTTGAACGACGAAGCGATTTTCGCTCGGCTCCGGTTGCGGTGGAGGAGAAACTTTTTTAGGCTCAATCGCAGGCTTCACCATTGCGTCGGCGGGAGGAAGTTCAGCCAATGGTTTCGGCTTTGCAGAATTTACATTTGCGAATGGTGGATAAATCAAGGATTCCCAATTTTCGTTTGCGCCGCCGCCTTTACTGGTTCTTGTTCCTTCCAGCATGTTGCCGCTGATCGTTCCCATGTAGGTGAACAATTTGGTTTCGATCGTAACAGCGGTGCCGGTTTGAGACCACTTCCCAGTTGCGAGCACGTCCGGCTCTTGTCCAGTCGGTCGTTTTCCCGCTGCCATCAAGCGGTTGTTCTTTTCCTTTAACGCATCCGCTTGGCTTGAATCGACGATTCTGATTTCTCCATTCTCCAAGAACTCGACTTTCGCTTTCTTGCCGTTCGCAAAAAGTTCAATGTATCGGCCCGTCATGTCGAGTTCGTTTGACGATTTCGTTTTCGCAGCCGCGCTCGGGCCGGGATCCACAATTTTCAATTCACTGCCTGTGATCTTCGATTTTGGCATATTGATCGTTTCATTCGCAGAAGTATCTGGCGCACTGTCCTCTCCCGCTGCGCTTCGCACGTGAGGCCATCGGGTGATCAATCCGTGAGTGACCGACCAAAAGCCGTTATCCTTAGTTTCCGCGAATTTTTTCTGCAACGACTTTTCAGCTTCTTCCTTTGTCTTGAAGGGACCACCAGGTCCCATTGAATATTTGTTTGCTGGATCATCGCGAAGGCCCCAAGTTGTTTCATACCGATAATAAATACTCTCACCGCGGCTGAGGGGTGGATCGGGAATTTCCTCGTAGTCGATTTGTCCTTGCACTTGTGCTGCAATGAACAGGGAAATAATTCCGACAAACAATTTTGCGAAAATCCGATTCATAAGTGCACTTTCCTCCGAGGGCAATTGAAGGCCAAACCAATGGGATTGCGACTGGTGACGCAATCAACATATTTGAGCCGAGACCAAATGAATGTCAAGAATCGCCGGCCTGCCTTACCTCGAAAACCGGACTCATTCCGCTAAAAAACCGTCGACGATTAGGGTCTTGCCGTCGAGGACGAGGCCTGGCATGTCGAGATTGATTTGACTGCGGAGTTGTTCAGTGGAATAGCCTGGGAAATCTTTCGACATATGCTTGTCAGACACCATGAACGCAATTCGGCAATGGTGAAGGCTGTCGGAAGTGGCTGGCATGAAGCAACATCCATTGCGTTGTACATCGTCGGCATCCTTTTTTCGTTCATCGCTCCCTGGGTGGGGTGCCTGTTGTGCGCCCTGGTGGCAGCTATTTGGTTCATTCCAGGTCGTCGAATTGAACGGGCACTCGCCTCGACCGATGCGCGCGAATCAAACGAATCAACAGGTTAATAGGCGTTTTGGGATGCCTGGCGGATCCAGTGAGATTATGATGTTGGTTTGTAGGCTTTTGAAAATTCTCACATGCCTTACTAACCATCAGCCCTTGACTGAGCCTTGAATCATCGTCATGGTTTAGTATCGCCCACCCATTTGCGGACCTTAAATTTCCCCCTTACACCAATTCAAAAAGCTACCATGATCACGGCCATCACACCTTATCTTTTTTTCTCAGGTCGCTGCGAAGAAGCACTCAAATTCTACGGCCAGGCGCTTGATGCGCAAGTTGAAATGGTGATGAGGTTCAACGAAAGTCCCGACCCAGTACCAGCAGGGATGTTGCAGCCTGGTTTTGAGAACAATATCATGCACGCTTCGTTTACGGTCAACGGTATGCGTTTGATGGCCGCCGATGGTTGCGACGACAAGTCCACGTTACATGGCTTTCAATTGGCGTTGAATGTGGAAACCGAGGAGGACGCTCACAAAGTGTTCAACGCCTTAGCGGTGGGTGGCACGGTGCAAATGCCGCTTTGCAAGACTTTCTGGTCGCCATGCTTTGGCATGCTCGCAGACAAGTTCAACGTTGTCTGGATGGTCATGGTGCCCGGTGAGCAGCCCCAGTAAAGCAAACGCATATGCGACCCCTGCGGTATTCCATTAATATCACATTGGACGGATGCTGCGATCATCAAGCGGTAGGCGCGGATGAAGAGTTGCATCGTCACGCCGCTGGGAACTTCGAACGGGCCGACGCGACACTGTTTGGCCGAGTGACGTACGAAATGTTGGAGTTGGCGTTTCGGTCGCCGGCGCAATCGGGAAAGTTGCCGAGTTGGATGGAACCATGGATGTTACCCTTCGCCCTCTCGATTGACGCTGCCAAGAAGTACGTCGTCTCGAACACTCTGGCCAAAGTCAATTGGAATGCCGAACTAATACGTGGTGATCTGGGAGTGGCCGTTCATCAACTTAAGCGGCAGCCCGGCCGGGGACTGGCCGTAGGAGGCTTGAAACTTCCGTTGGCCTTGGCGGAACTGGGATTGATCGATGAGTACGAGTTCGTGGGACATCCCAGGTTGGCAGGCCATGGGCCAACTTTGTTCGCAAGGCTAACAAAACGGCTCGACCTGAGTTTTGTGAGCCGAAAAGAGTTCGGCTCGGGCGCAGTGGCATTGCAGTATGAATCTCGCAGGTAACGCGTGATTCGGCATTAATCAATTGAAATCATGGAGAAGCAATGGGGCAAATCCAACGCATTATTCGTAACGTTCCGCAACATTGGGTGGGAGATGGTTTTCCCGTTCGCAGTTTGTTTTCTTATAACGAGGGCAACCAATTCGATCCGTTTCTGTTGCTCGACTACGCCGGGCCGCACAAATTCGAACCATCGGAAGCAAAAAGAGGCGTAGGCGAACACCCACACCGGGGATTCGAAACAGTGACGATTGTTTATCAAGGCGAACTGGAGCATCGCGATTCCTCTGGAAGTTTTGGCATGATCGGGGCCGGCGATGTTCAATGGATGACAGCCGCGTCTGGTGTTGTTCACGAAGAATTTCATAGTCAGCGGTTTACGCGAGAGGGTGGAACGCTGGAGATGGTGCAGTTGTGGGTGAATCTTCCTGCCCGTGACAAGCTGTCTCGGCCCAGTTACCAAAGTCTGTTCGACGCCGACATTCCACGTGTTAATTTGGCAAATTCAGCTGGAAGCGTTCGGGTCATGGCAGGCGAATTTCAGGGAGTAAAAGGTGCGGCCGGAACATTCACTCCAATTAACATTTGGGACATTCAATTGTCAGGCACAGAAGATATTGAACTTCGTTTGCCCGATGGTCATACCAAATTGATTTTGATCCAATCCGGTTCAGTCCAAGTCAGTGACACACTGAATGAGGGCGTTCAAGTCGTTCAATTTGCTTCAGAAGCAATTTCAATTGACGTGAAACCAAAGACCGCAAGCAGGATTCTTGTGCTTACAGGTGAACCGCTCAATGAGCCAGTTTTTGGTCAGGGCCCATTCGTGATGAACACCCGTGAGGAAATCAAGCAGGCAATTCGTGACTACCAACTGGGACTTATGGGGCGTCTTGATTGAGACTAATTTTACAGCTGGATTCTAAAGCACTTCGCAATCAAAAATCACTTAACAAAAACCATACTATGAATATCCAAGTACAGCCCAACGAAATTTACATTGAACGAATTTATGATGCGTCGGTGGCTGCCGTCTGGGACGCGTGGACCGATCCAGCCAAAGTCCAACAGTGGTGGGGCCCACGCGGATTTACGTTAACGACCCATTCCAAGGACTTGAAACAGGGCGGACACTGGAATTACACAATGCACGGCCCAGATGGAACCAATTACCCGAATCGCACGATTTATCACGAAGTCGAAGAGTATCGGAAGCTTGTCTACGATCACGGCGCAAACGACATCCAGCCACCACTGTTCCGCGTGACTGCCTTGTTTTCGGAATTCGGAGACAAGACAAAATTGCAAATGACGATGGGCTTTGCAACTGCCGAAGCTGCCCACACAATTCGCGGCTTCATCAAAGAAGCGGGAGGAAACGCAACTTGGGATCGATTGGCTGAATTCCTGAATGAAACCGAGCACCATCAATCGAGCTTTGTCATCAATCGCAGTTTGGATTGCTCAATTGAGCAATTGTACGAGGCTTGGTCGAATCCAGAACAGCTATGTGCATGGCTTCCTCCCAAAGGTTTCAAGATGGAGATTCTACATGGGAATATCTGCTCGGGTGGAGGATTCCTTTGTCGAATGGGCAATCAAGCGGGAGTTTCTTTCTGCGTTGAATTTAAATATCTGAAATGTCCTCCGACTCAATTTCAGTTCACGCAACGGTTCTGCGATGAGTCAGGAAAATCTGCTCCGGCTCCAGGATTGCCTGCTTTCCCCGAAATCCGACTTAACAAGGTCGATTTCTCGAGAGAAGAAAACTGGATGACTCGCGTCACATTAACTACAACTCCCGCAGGATCGCCTTCCGCTGACGAGGTTAAAGCCTTCCTCGACCTTCGCGGTAGTATGACAATCGGCTGGTCGAATTCGTTTGATGCACTTGAATCATTGATGGAATGACTCCGTATTCCCAAACACTCCACAAGGTTGGCCAGCGGTTGCCATGCATGATTTACTGGCGGCGGTAATGAGACTTCATGAACTGCGACCAAGTGCCGTCTGCTGTTTGCACTTTGGCGGTTAGAGTCCGGTGATCGTCAGATAGAAACTCGATGATGTCCTGATAGTTCGCCATGGTTCCATCACCCGCAAAGCTTGGCCCGATCGAATTCAATGTCAGAGCTTTGCCGGATGCATCGAGCAATCCATTGTAGGGCCACAGATGGGTCATGACCGAAGCGATAAACGTTCCCACAAAATGTTTGGCTAGCGGGTCGTACCCCAGCGTCATAATTGAATCGCACGTTCCGCCATCAAGCGTGTCGCTCGAACCTTCACCAATCGTCCACAGCTTCCCAAATGAACGAACGACCTCCCGCCCCGTCATCTGCATCGGGGGCTGGTCTGGACCCATGACGCATTCAGACTCAATCGTCCACTGTCCAACAAGTTTTTGCAACCAAAAATGTTCTGCTTGAGGTTCTGGCGTTTGCATTATTTTCTCGAAAAAGCTTGATGCAACGAGCTGACTAAAATTAATCAATCTTAACAACAACAGTGCGGTACAGTATCGTTTACCAGCTTGGTTACTTCAAGCGTCCTGTCTCATCAAAGTGGCAGTGATCGTCGCAATTAGCGTCGAGCCCCTATCCGAAAGTGCGTACACATCGCCTTTCGTTTCAAGGAGTGTTTTGCCTGGTTATTCAACCCGCTCGTTGGCTAGGAACGACTTGCCCAAAGCCGGCCTGAGCAAGTTCACTTTGAACTCAATCGTTAAAACTTCGCTCCGGGCAGGAGTCATCGAATGCGCCGCATAGCCGCACGCACTATTAGCGATCGCCGCTGTTGCCGCCGCATGATGAAAGCCATGTTGTTGCGTCAGATCGCCTCGGCGCAAAATAGGATTGATGTGCCAACGGCCTTTGGCCGGCATCAATAAAACGAAAGGGTCATGGGGGGGCCATGGCATTCGGTATTCCAAGGCTTGGGCCGACGAAACCCGCGAACATGCCGAGGTCAAACCCTAAAGCGATGACACCTGACCGTTGTACCGGACCTGCCGACGGTTAGAATGAAGTGCGTCAAAGCGGACTGGCCCAAATAATTCCTTAAGGCAAATTATGAATTCAAGGGATAGTCAGCCTGAGGTCATCGTGGTGGGCGGCGGACCGGCAGGATCGACAACTGCAACTCTATTGGCCAAGCATGGACAATCTGTTCGACTATTGGAGCGAGAAAAGTTCCCTCGTTATCACATCGGGGAATCGTTAATTCCTGAAACCTATTGGGTCCTCAACCGGCTTGGCGTCCTCACTAAAATGAAGGCGAGCAAATTCGTCAAAAAGCATAGCGTTCAATTCGTCTCGGAATCTGGAAAGCTATAGGAGCCCTTTTACCTTTCCGAGCATAGGCCACAAGAGTCCTGGCCCGGACTGGTGCTTCACCAACGGTTCCATCGGCCTCAATTGTTGAAAAAAGTTGCACCACTTAGAACTAAAAGTCGAAAGAGAAAAACTCTCACTCAAATGAACAAATCCGGTTCTCGAAAACCAAAATGACCCGAAACGTTCCGAATTCAAATAGCTGGCGAAATGAGTACAATGCTGTTCGTAAATTTTTCATTCGCAAAAGCTGCCCGCCCCGGATCCAAGTAACTTGCCCGAAAGTTTAAACATGCGACTATCCGATTTCATTGTGCGCGACATGGATGGCATCTTGGCGGAGTGGGATGCATTTGCAGCCACCTATATTCCGGCCGCGGCGACCATGACTCCCTTGGCTGTTCGGGACCATGCGAAACAGATTCTGTTGATGGTCGTGAAACACCTGTCCACCCATCAATCGATGCCTGGTCAGATGGACAAGACCCAAGGGTTAGTTCCCGAAACTTTGGCTCCGGAAACGCCGGCGGAAACGCACGCAGTCCAGCGGGCAAATAGTGGTTTCAACATCAAAGAGCTGGTCGCTGAGTACCGCTCCCTGCGCGCCAGCGTCCTCCAAAGGTGGCTGAAATCTTGTTCGTCCGACAAAATAAGTATTTTGGATGCCGTTCACTTCAACGAAGCCATTGACAAGGCGATTTCCGAATCTGTTGATTATTTCACTGCTGAGGTGGATCGGTCGCGCAATGTGGTGCTTGCCATGTTGAGTCACGACATGCGAAATCCGCTCACTACAATCTCAATGACAGCATCATTCTTGGACGATCTAAATGGCGGCGCTGATGTGTCGACAGCAGTGTCCCTTCTGACGGACGCTAGTCACGAGATGATGTCACTGCTCGACGACATGGTTGATCTCAATCGAACCATGCTGGGCTTGGGCATCACGATCGCAATAACTGACATCGACATGGCGACGGTATTTGCAGGCGAGCTCGACCTTCTGCGTGGCGCTCATCCGGGCTGCCAACTCGATCTCGACGTGAGCGGCGACACCCACGGCTGCTGGGACGGTCCGCGTCTGCGGCGCGTACTTCGAAACTTGGTATCGAACGCCCTCAAGTACGGGACACCGAACGAGCCCGTCTCGACGGTCATTGTCGGCGACGCGACCGAAGTCCGATTTGAGGTCACAAACAGCGGGCCGACCATCGATCCGTCGAATCTAGAACAGATTTTCGATCTATTTAATCGCGGTGGTGCCGCCGCCGTTGACGCCAGCCAAGGGCTCGGACTGTTTATCGTACGCGAAGTTGTCCGTGCTCACGGAGGCGAAGTCCATGTGCGTTCCACCGAAGGAACAACAGTGTTCGATGTCCGACTTCCTCGGAGCATTGAGGGTCCGTCACGTCGATATCCCAGGGACTTCGTAAGAACATGCAGTGATGGTCACGACGTCGTCGACGATTAGTGTTTTGTCGTCCAGGACGAGGTCTGGCATTTCGGCGGTGGGGCCATGGTGCACTGCATGATCGCGACGCCTGCGGAGTCCTTGGTGCGATAGTGGGCAGCGGTGCCTGCAGCGACGGCGGCTAAGTCGGCGATCGGCACAACTGGAGCAAGGTGCTCCGTGCAAAATCTATTTAGGCAAACATAAATCTGCCGGCATTTGTGAAGAACATCAAGATACCGGTAGGCTCAATTCTGTCTGCATACTCGAATCGTCCAAACTGGAAATGGCAAATAGCGACAACTGTTCCCGATTCACAATTGCAACCGGAACTTCAGGAAAACTTCGGCTTCGAACGGGGCGAAAACAGTCACGCAGCGGAGTGGTATCGTGTGAATCATCGGACGCCGTAGGTGGCAATGAACGAGCATCGCGTTCCGTTTGCAGTTGGGACGCACATTAATTGTGAATCGTAACGGGTTAGCCGGTGGCGGCGGCCGAGCCGCTCATGGTGCCAAAAAGTCCATCCTGTGACTTGGGTTACCTTGGTTCATACCGACGAAGTCCGTAGAATTGAAGTTCCTTCGGACGATAAATTGAAGGGCAGACTCGCTCAGGCTGGGTGGCCCGTCTGTGAATAAGCCGATGCGGTCGGTTGCCCTGTGGGATGAGACCACATCGGCTTTTTTTTAGTTCGCCGAAATAGTTTCACGGCATTGCCGGATGACGGAGCGGCTGCGGTGACGGACAAGGACAGTGAGGACAGAATGCCAGCCCCCAGACCTGAAGATGCCTTGCTTTTCCGACCGGAGTGGAGCCGTGTCGCCCTCGCCAGCATAGCGGATGCGGTGATTACCACGGACACGCTAGGGCGGGTCACGTTTCTTAACCCGGTCGCTCAGTCTTTGACTGGATGGACGCAGGATGAGGCAGCGGGAGTTTCAGTGGAGACGGTATTCAAAATCGTCCATCCAGATACTCGAATGATCGTCGAGAGTCCCGCCGTTCGAGCTTTGAGGGAGGGGGTGAACGTCGGACTGACGAATCGCACGTTGCTCATCGCCAAGGATGGCTCTGAACTGCCAATTGGCCCGATTAACGACAGTGCCGCTCCCATTCGGAATGATAAAGGCGAACTGGCCGGTGTCGTGCTAGTGTTTCGAGACATCACCGAACTCTGCCGCCAAGAGCGAGCGGTTCAAGTCGCTCTCGCCTACGCCGAAAAAATCATTTTGACCTTGAGAGAGCCTTTCATGGTCCTCGACACGAACCTGCGGGTCAAGTCGGCCAACCGCTCTTTCTATCAGAACTTCCATGTCACGGCCGAAGAGACGCAAGGCCGTTTCATCTACGACTTGGGCAACGGCCAATGGAACATACCTCGACTGCGAACGCTGCTGGATGAAGTACTATCCAACCACCATCCCGTCCATAACTTCGACGTGGAACACGACTTCCCAATGATCGGCAAGAAGGTGATGCTTCTAAATGCCCAACGCATCGGGTCGGTGGACGGAGACTCGGACCTGATCCTGCTCGCCATCGAGGACATCAGCCAACGCAAGCAGACGGAAGTCGAATTGCGACAGACCGAACGACGCCAGAGGTTCATTCTGGACTCGATACCCCAAAAACTCGTCACCACCAAGCCGGACGGTAGCGTGGACTACTTCAACCCGCAGTGGATGGAATACACCGGCCTGACCTTTGAGCAACTCAAAGGTTTCGGCTGGAAGCAGATCATTCATCCTAGTGATTTAGACGATCACGTTCGAAAGTGGTTGCACGCCACGGAGACTGGCGAAGCGTACGAACTCGAAAGCCGCTTCCGACGTGCCGATGGTGAATATCGCTGGCACGTCAGCCGTGGAGTGCCGATGCGAAACGAGTCAGGCCAGATTGCCATGTGGGTGGGAGCCAACACAGACATTCATGATATTAAGCGGATCGAATTGGCGCTGGTGCATTCAGAGATTCGCTATCGGCGGCTGTTCGAAACGGCCAAAGACGGCATCCTAATCCTCGACACGGAGAGCGGAAGAATCACAGATGCCAATCCGTTCATGGGCGAATTGCTGGGATACTCGCTTGAGCATTTCTTGGGCAAGGAACTGTGGGAGATCGGCCTGTTCAGCGACAAAGCGGCCAACGAGGCCGCAGTGCGAACGCTTCAAGACAAAGGATACATTCGTTATGAACACCTGCCGCTGGAAACCAGCCAAGGGCTGCGGGTCGAGGTCGAAGTGGTTGCCAACGCTTACCGGGAAGACCATCACAAAGTCATTCAGTGCAACGTTCGAGACATCACCGAACGCAGTAAATTGGAAAAACTGATGCAGAAGCAATCCGAGGCGCTGGCAGACCTGCACCGTCGCAAGGACGAGTTCTTGGCGATGCTCAGTCATGAACTCCGCAACCCGTTGGCCCCGATTGCCAGCGCCGTGCAACTCCTCAGACTTCCGAAGCAAGAAGACGAGCTCCAGCATCAGGCTCTCACTATCATTGAACGCCAAGTGGGACAACTCACCCGATTGATTGATGATTTGCTGGAAGTCTCTCGCTTTATCACCGGAAGAATCCACCTGCAACTCGAGCGAATCGGACTGAATGGAATTGTGGAACGTGGGGTCGAGACGACCCGCCCGCTGATGGATCGGAACCACCATGAACTTACGGTTTCCCTTTCATCGCAACCCATTTGGGTTTATGCCGATCCTTCTCGAGTCGAACAAATCGTTATTAATTTGCTGGCGAATGCTGCCAAATATACGCCTGACGGCGGGACAATCGCGATTGCTGTTCAGCGAGAAGGAAATGAGGCGGTACTGCGGGTACGGGATTCGGGCGTCGGAATCGCCCCGGAACTACTTCCCCGTATTTTTGATCTTTTCACGCAGGCCGATCGATCTCTTGATCGATCACAAGGCGGCTTGGGCATCGGCCTCTGCTTGGTGCAACGCCTGGTCGAAATGCACGATGGCAAAGTCGAGGTTAGCAGCAAATTGGGACAAGGGAGCGAGTTTGTCGTACGTCTGCCGATCATAACGGTTCCGGCAGCGCAACCTGCAACGCGTCAATTAGAAACGCCTGCGTCGAGGGTTGCGGCGGGAGCATCATTACGCGTATTGGTTGTGGATGATATGCGGGACGTAACTTCTATGTTATCTACGTTGCTCAGGAAGTTCGGGCATGACGTGCGGACGGCCAATAATGGTCTGACCGCACTCCAGTTCGCTCTTGATTTCCGACCGAACGTTGTTTTATTGGACATCGGCCTACCGGGAATTGATGGTTTTGAAGTTGCGAAGCGAATGCGCCGAGAACCTTTGCTCAACAATGTTACGCTGATCGCCTTAACTGGTTACGGCCAAGAGACTGATAAACAACAGGCACGCGAAGCAGGATTTGATCACTATCTTGTCAAACCCGCCGACATTCGAAAGGTACAGGAAATTTTGGCTTCTATTTCGGAAAAGGCCTGATCGCAGCAAACTTGCCGAAATTTGTTTGACTCGCCTCGTTTTGGTTAATGCACTCACAACGAGAATGACGTGAGGCGCAGACAATTCGCATTTGCAAATATTCTGTATGCCTGGAAACGATCAGAAAGCATGGTTTGAAGGACAGAAAGTAAATCGAGTGCCGACACATTGACAGGCCTCTCAGCAGCCGATGTAGCGATTCGCTCACGGCAGCACAGATATTACGAACTTCCCTCCTCGAAAAGTCGCAGTATCTTTGCGACTGCCTGGGAAGTAGTCCGAGAACCTATGTTTCGTGTCCCAGCGGAACCAGATCGCGCCGCGCTCTGCGCGGCAGCGCCGGAGTGATTTCAGGGATCCCGCGGACTTGGCCTGGACGATCTGCTGTAAACCAATGGATCACATCCCGCGCGGGCATGGAAGGAACCTGGTTGGAGGATGTCAGAACCACGCCGCGTCCACCGGGATGTTCCTTGAGGATCGAATAGCTGACCGGATTGCCGGCATCGTCGAACTTGATCCCGTCGGCGTTGTTGGATTCGCCGCTGGGGTCGGTCACTTGATCGGCTTCGATGAGTCGCACGTCGAGTTTGATTGGCGACTTGAGTTGATTGTTGCTGGTCAGCACCGCGAAGGCCTCACCGTCAACCGCGCGGGCTCGCCGCATCGTGCGGAGCTTGGAGGCCATCCTGATCTCGCGAGCCCATCGTTCAAACGCGGTCTTGATTCGTTTGTCGGCCGCAGGGTCGCCGGTCGTGACCTGGATAGATGGCCCGTAGCCGATCGAGTCATTGCAGAGCGTGTCGACGATGCCCTTGCAGTAGGTGTTGTTGGCGTACTCGTAGCGGGCTCGGTTGCGGAGCGTGCTGCGAACCGCCGGTGAGTTGGCGGCCGCGGCGCTGAGTCCATCGGCCATCGCCCAATGGCGGCGATTATCGGCGTTAGTCTGTGCCGAATCGTATTTCGCACGAACCGGCAACCGGACCGGCGTGGCGCGAAGTGACGGACGTTTCGCCGCTGCGGCGAAGGGTGTCGAAATCAGGCGAGATAGCGTACGAAACATCGTTGACGCCGGTGGGTCCGGTTGGGCGTGGGGGAGGGAATGTCGAAAAGCGGGCGGGACTAGCTGGCCCCGGGCGGGACCAGTTTGTTGAACCGAATTCCTCGGTTTGGTTTTTCGATCGCGATTTTCCCTGCGAGGTGCTGGTCAGCCTTGACCAGATCATCGATCGACTGGGCGTCGACCTTGGTTCCATCCACAGAGACCGATTTCGGCCCCCGGGCTACTTGTTCGATCGTTTCATCAAGGTCTGCCATTGCTGCGTTGAGAAGTTAGAAAATCAGGTGAGTTCGTTGATTTCTAACGAGTTTCGTTGGGCGTGCAAGTCTGAAACGATCGGTTAAAATGAGTTTTCCAAAAATCGTGCTACATGTAGCAATAAGAAAAGAAAAAAAATGGCAACTGTCCCCAAAAAAGTAATTGCTCGACTTGTCAATGGAATTAAAACCTACCAGCCGATTCTCACAGCAGCCCGCTCGCGTGACGTTGGCGAGACCGACACAGTAACGATTGTAAAAGACATGCTCGCCGATGTTTTCGGATACGACAAATACTCAGAACTCACGAGCGAGTTCGCGATTCGCGGAACTTATTGCGATTTGGCCATCAAGCTCGATGGCGAATTGGAGACGTTAATCGAAGTCAAAGCGGTAGGCATCGACCTAAAAGAGTCGCATGTCAAACAAGCCGTAGATTACGCTTCAAATCAAGGGACTGAATGGGTACTAGTAACCAATGGATTCCAGTGGCGAGTCTACCATGTCATTTTCGCGAAGCCAGTTGGGCAGGAGTTAGTTGTCGATATTGATTTTAGTAAACTCGACCCTAAGTCCCAAACGGATTTAGATACGCTTTATCTTTGGTGTAAGGAGGGGTTTCAGCGATCAGCCCTCGGTGAATTCAATATCCAAAAGCAGGCGTTGAGTAGATTCTTCTTAGGTAACATGATCCTTTCCGAACCAGTTATCGAAGTTATTCGACGTGAACTGAAGCGAGTCTCTCCCGATGTACGGATTGACGTTGAACAAATCCGAACGGTCCTCATCAATGAAGTTGTAAAACGGGATGTTATTGAAGGCGACCAAGCAGAGGAAGCCAAACGTAGGATCGCCCGCTCGGCAAATAAACCTCTGCGGGCAACGACGCCGAAAAAGAAGGACGGAGCTTAGGCCTAGGAAATCGGAGAAAGCGATCCACATTCTAACCTAAGCTTTTCCAGCGCACCAAGATGCTGCGGCGCAGCCATTAGGAGCGTTCCCGTTTCCGAGTGATTAGCCGTAAAGCTTTTAGCTTTCCCCCAGTGTAGTGCGTTTCGTCGCTCCCGAAGAGCTGTCGTCCAAATCTCAGCATCTACAATCTGATGGATCTTGAGGCCAGCCTTGTCAAGTAAATGCTTGCCATTGTTTTCAAGCGCGTTGGGAACTTCAGAAACTACTTTCGCAATGCTTATAAATGGATCCGAAACAACTCTTTGAAGTTTCGTGACCGATAGTGACTCTGCAATTGCATTGGCACTCTCCGTCCACATTCCTTCGGCGGCTGCGGCAAGCATGACAGTTGCCGGCATATATAGGCCGCGCCGAAAACATGCCAACGACTGATCGATTGCTTCATGTATTCCAGAGTGCAATGAATTGCAATTGATGCCCTTAAGAAAAATGTCTGTATCAAGCGGCCTTCTGCCGACAAGTCGGTGGATTCTACTGGGAAAAGGGCATTGGATCGCTTTAAGGGGAACACCACTCGCACCTTGAGGAGTTCGAAGACAAAGTGAAGGCTCCCATATTCCAGTGGATTCCGTAGAGACAAAATCGCCATTAGCTACAAGTTCCCACAAACCATGATAAAACGCGAGTCGAACTGAGAATGCACGGGCAATTGACGAAAGTTGTTCACTGCAATTCTGAGCCTGAGCGTTCACTTCTGTTACCTCAACGAATGCCTGCTCGCGCAGCCATTCTGACACCATTCCGCTGACGTTCGTACCCTGAAAACCGATCAACCAATCTTTAGCGCGGGCGATGTCTTCTCGATTAATCGAAACTTCATTTTTGATCTGTTCGGCTGCGTTCTCAATGGTAATACCGATCATAAATTCACTGAAATCCTGATGTCATATTCGGGGAACAATTCCTCGTTAAAGGTAAGTTGCCGGTTGGCTAATTTCAACCGCTTGATCATCGAATCATGATCTCACGGCCAAATTTACTTACCGCCGCGGCGCACGCCGGTGTTGCCGTTCAGCGACTCAAACGTTACGTGACGGGCTCCGCAGTGGCGGCAGACGCGACGGCGGCGGATGGTTTCATTGGGTAGCTTCTCGGTATGTGTGACCTCCAGGTGCTGACAGCCGCAGACGCGGCACTGGAGGCCGCGGGGCTCGTCAGGCTTTTGTTCGCCAGGCGTTTTGTATTCGGATTGTTCTTCGCTCATGCGCGTCTCCGTTGAGGGATGTCGTTTGCGGTGATGCGGCGACGGGTGCGGGCTGGTTTGTGCGCGAGGTCGATCGAGGGGAGGATCGCTCCGGTCATCGAAGCCGCGACGCAGTTGCCAACCAACGTATCGAGCCAGTGGTTATCTCGACCGGGGAAGGCCTCCCAGGTCGTGACGGTTCGGCCCGAGGCCTTGCTCTCCAGCTGCGTCGGATACTCGGCGGTGAGATGCTCGCCCAAGAGATGATGAGCCTGCGGATCAGAGCCGAAGATCGTGAGCGAGCCAATGTCGCCGGGGCTGACGGTGAAGCGATCGAACACGAACGACTTCCACCAGTTGGCATCGAACAGCACATGCCGCGAAGCTCGTTTGACCGCGCGGGTCACCATCCAGTTGAGTCCAATCTGATCGCCGGGCCGCTGCTCGTAGGCGTTGATCGGTTTCTGCTGCGGCCCGATCGCTCGCCCGTAGCTGGGAATCGTGATTCCGGAAAACTCTGGGTCGCGGCAGGTTTGATAAACCAAGTGATTCTTGTAACCGGCGTCGATCAGCAACCTTGAGACTCGCAGCGACACGCCATCTTCGCGCTGGTAGTTGGTCTTGAGCAGCCGCCCGACGATCGCCCGGAGGCCTTCGAGGATCCCGCCATCGATGTTGGTGCCGGTGAATTTTTGGCGAAGCGTCAGGTTAAGGTCCCGCAGGTTGAAGTAATGCCGCCGCTGGTCGGGTTCGGTCCCGTAGTCGACGATCGAGCCGGTGAAGTTGTTCGACCAACCGCAGACCATGTAGAACAAAACGTCTTGCTGCATGTCGATGAAGGCCGTCAGGCGATCGCACACGAGCGGCACGAGGTTGCGGGAAACGCGGCTGAGTTTCTGGATCAGGATCGACGCCGGCGGGACGATCGCGAGCAAATCGGAGTCGTGGCGTTTCGGTTCGTTCTGGTATTCGGAATCGAACGTGAGCGGATGGGCGATCCGCAGGTTGAAGGCGTGCTGGAGGGCCGAACGGTCACTATCGAACTTACGTTCCGGCCAGCCGACCCGAGACCCCTCGTCCATGACGGCCTGATGGTCAGCATAAAAGTCCGTCGCCGGTTGCCCGTCGCCACCAACCGCCATGTCGCGGCGGAGGATCTCGGCGTATTCGTCCCAGAGTTTCTTGGCGGCTTCCGACTTGGGCCATTCGTAGACCAACCGGCAGCGTTTGCCGTTCCATTCCGGGTGCCGTTTGCGATCGAGCAGCTGATCGGCCAAGTCGTCGGGTTCGATCACCGTACAGGGCATGGCGGCCGCGATCTTCTCGCCCGGACCTGCCAGCCCGATGATTGCTCCGGTGATCATCTTCATCCGCTTATGGGTTTGACTGGGGCTCCGGGCCGACTCGTCGGTCTGCGGGTCGTCGATGATCGCCAGATCAGGACGTACAGTCTTGCCGTCTGAACGGGTGAACTTCATGCCGCGAATCCGGCCCGTGATGCCACGGACGCAGATGATCGCGCTGCTGGCCTCGCTGCCCTCCACGGTGGGAAGCACGATAGTGGCCCCGGACCATTTGATCTGAGTGCGGAGGCCTTCGCAGAGCTGGCCCTTGCAGCGGTTGTTGATTCCCTCGAGGCGGGCGATCGGATAGCAGACCTCGGGGAAATCCTCAGCGAGCAAGTCGTTGGATTCGAGTTCGGTTTTGATCGACTGGAGTAACTCGTCGGCGGCGTCCTGGCTGGCTCCAACGAGCGCGACGAAACGACGACGGCCGGTGAGCACGGCCCAGATGACGGCGACCTCGCAGATCGCGGTCTTGCCGGACCCGCGCGGGAGCGCGAAGGCGTGGAGCCGTCCCTCGATGATCGTTCGCTCCAGAGTCTCGATGAGTTGCAGGTGGTCGGCGGAAAACTTGCGGTAAAACCGCTCGGGGAAATACACGGTGCAGAATTCGAGCAGCGAGTCCCAGGCTTTCGCGCGGCGGGCGGAGTTAAGAACGATCGGCAACGGGGCGATGTCACGACCACTGCGGCTCGAGGCTGCGTTTCGTTCCCGCTCGCGATCTTTCTTTCGTTGATAGGCGTCGGGGCTGGTGGAGTGTGATGGTTCGTCAGCGGTGACTTGCGGCGATGCGTGGTGCCGGCGACCGGCCAGGTACCCGGCGAATCGCAGCAGGTCGATCGACTTGCCGTCGCCGAACTTCAGGCCGTCGAGTTCGCGGAGCTGCCGCAACCGCCGCTCGTCGAGCACCGGGCCCAGCGGGGTCGAATTGATGACCTGGAGGAGTTGGCCGGGCTTGAGTTTCCGGGGGTCCGAGCGTGGATTATTTGTCACTGCCGTTATAGATGGCCGCAAAGCACTAGCAACGACAGCAAACTGGTCCCGTTTCATGCCCATCCGTACGCGCAGCGGCAGACGATGAGCTACGTAACCGTAGCCGTCGTGCTGTCAGATGCAGCGCGATTGGTTAGGGGTCCGTTGGAGCTCGTAACTCCGGCGGATCCCGCCTTTACTAATTCACGTGGTAGGCAAGCCACGCTGCATAGCGAATGAGATTGACGGTTCCGTCGCCGTTCACTGGCGCTCCCTCGGCCAGGTCTTTCTGGATCATCTGCGTAGTTATACTCTGCCCGGCACCAAACGACAATAATTTGGCCAGATCGCAAAGACTAATATCGACTGACCCTTGACTATGCTTATGTTTGGTCATCTTTTTTATCGAGAAGCTGTTGATGAAAAAACTTGGGTAATAGCCCCTTTTTAATTCGCGTGGACCACCGACCTATTCGGGCTCGGCCAGAATTGATCCCATCGTAAGCCAAGTACGAGACGATCATCATGGATCAATCTTTAGAAATTGTTTTACCCAAATATTATCGATCGTTTTAAACTCCCCATCCAGAAAGTCGTCTGGGACCTGAAAGCTAAACTTATCACCAACATCGGCTTGGCTAGGTGGTATCGGCTCATCATCGGAGCTGAATTTGAACAGGATGCCAATCGAGCGTTCCCTGTACTTCTCAGGTTCCAAAAGGACAAACGAGGCCAACGGCGCTGCGCCGTGGTCCCAGCCCTCACCATTATTTTCCCACCATGGAAATTCCTCTCTTACTGAAATCAAAGTAGCTTGGCACAGAATTAGGTTTTCAGGCGGAAGCGCGGACAGTTTTGAATTTGAGTCTGTTGCCACATTGGCTGTGACTGCAGACGATTTAAGCTGCACTTTTGAAGCCCTATCGTCTTTCGTTTTCTCTTGGCATCCGGCTATCAATAAAACACAAATGACGATAATTCTCGAAAACATTGTTGGTTGACCTGCTGCGTTGAATTGTGCCAACTCCCCTGACTCAGGAATATCAATTTGATATGACCTTGCATTCCGGTAAAGCTTTCCTCAATTCGGCAATTCCGGCTTTGGTGACTTTTGTTCCACTGAGGTCCAAATATCCGAGAAATTCCATACTCTTAAGCGGCACTAAGCCAAGGTCCGAAATTGCGGTTTCCGAAAGTTTTAGATTAGCAAGCGAAGTCAGATTTTGGAGGTGTTTTAATCCGGCATCAGAAATCTTGGTACCGTTGAGGTTTAAGTACCTCAATTTCTTTAGTCCCCGAAGGTGCTCCAATCCGGCATCAGAAATCTTGGTACCGTTGAGGTTTAAGTACCTCAATTTCTTTAGTCCCCGAAGGTGCTCCAAACCGGCGTCAGTAACTGCGGAGCCTCCGACTATCAGAGATTTGAGTTCAGTTAACGCTTTGAGGTTCTCCAACCCATCGTCTGAAATAAGAGTTGAGTCTAATCCGAGTTCTCTCAATTCAACCAGTTCTTTCAGATTCTCTAACCCGACATCCGATACATTTATCCCAAAAAGATACAGCGTGTTTAGCTTTGTCAGATTACGGATACTCTTCAATCCAGAATCAGACACATTCGTTCCGGAGAGGTAAAGCTCCCGGATTTCAATATTGTGTTCGAGGTGCTTCAGACCCTCACTTGAAATGGCCGTTCCATTGAGAGCCAAGTCTGTAAGGCCGTTCAATTCACGCAAATGTCTTAGCCCATCGTCGGTGATTGCCGTTGAAAGCAGGGACAAACTACTCAGTTTCGGTAAGCGACTTAGATGGGCCAAACCATTGCCCGAAATTCGGGTTTCATTTAGCTTCAGCGTTGTTAGATTGGTTAAACCCGCAAGCTGTTCCAAACCAGCATCCGAAACCGAAGTTTCACTAAGGTCAAGGTAATTAAGTTGTTTTAGCCCCTTGAGGTGACACAAACCAGCGTCGGAAATTTTCGTCCTTCCAAAGCACAACCATTCCAAGTTTAAAAATGTTTTGAGACGTTTTAGGTCGTTATCTTGAACCGTAGTGCTGTTAAAATTCGCCGACAAAACCTGGCTTGGTGTGCCTATTCCCAACAACCATCGGACCCACGCCGGTTTTTTGGGTTTTTTTTCATCAAAACAAATATGACCAACTTCTTCGATTGCATCGACATCGGCTTTGATTCTGGCGTTCTTTCGTCGTTCGTTGAATAACAATCCCAGCGCCGTGCCAATTACCAGAGTCAAAACCAACAACGTCCGCAGATTGAATTGCAACCACCTACGTTTTGGCTTTAGCGTCTTGGTAAAAACGTATTCTTGCGACAGTGTTTCTGGCATCGTTAACCGGGCAATTGAACCGGGGATTGCAATTTGATCATCTTAGTATGTCACACAAACACTGTCATTCGAACAGCCTCCCCGCCGATTCCGTATCAGGAAACGACAGCCAGCCGAATTGCCAGTTTCGGCAGGTTGCAAACTCTTTCGCAGCTTCCGGGGCTTTGCTGTTGTCGATCGGCAGTTGCCGGAAGTCCCGAATTTCGACGTCGATTCGTTCGTCCGAATAGTTGGTGATCGTCCCGGCCTCGTACTGACCGGCGACGTGGACGTTCAATTCCCATTTCTTAGTTACGCCGCACAGGTAGATCCACGGTGCCTCGAACTCGTTGAGGATGCCCTCGATGGTCTGCGGCTGAACGTAGCTGGACGAATACGGGAACAGCTTGCTGTAGTTCCCGTTCAGGCTGCGGGCACAATGATGCGTGGGATTGAAGCCCCGGACGTATTTCAGCCAGAGGAACTTGAACGCCCGTTCCTGCTTGACCGTGACTTTGATCGTCGGTGCATTAATGTTTGGTGCCATCGGCTCAATCCTCGCCTTGCAACATGATTGTGATCACTGGTTCGCCTTCGTCACTCGGTCCGATCAGGCTCCAGAGATTCACGACTTCCCGTTTCCCCTCGTCCTTGAGCACGGAGACCTTGAAGTCTACCCGATCGGTTTCTCCGCCGCTGAGCGAAATCGCGTATCGCCAAGCGTACAGCACATCCCACAAGCGGCCCTCGATCGACTGGCCCGGCGGAAGCGGTTCGTCGATGCCGCCAACCGTGGCCGACCAAGCCCCGGCGGTCATCGCCACGTTGACCCGGATGCCCAGTTGTCGGCACAGGTCGCCGAAGTCTGCGTTCGTGCAGTCGACCAGGACGCCATCTCGCATCGCTTGTTTGCGGGAGTAGCGAAAGACGATCTCCGCATCGCTCCAGAAGTTTTCGGAATTAGACATGTGCCACCTCGCTGTTGCTGTTGGAAAATTTGTTGATTGAACCTTGAACCCACTGAACCGCCTTGGCGCGGCTCGTTATGTCCCGGTCGGCGATGAAGTCTCTGACCTGCCGGTCGGCGGGGATTGCTTGAGGTGTCCCGAGTCCCATCCTGACCGTGCCGCGTAGATGCCGCGTCGTCCCGTAGACCATTGCCAGTCGGAAGGCTCCGATGTCGCAGCAGGCGGTCGCCAGATCGGCGATGCTCATCGGCTGATCGGATTGCTTGACCACTACTGATGCCACGTATTCGCGGACTTCAGAAGTGGGATTGTTGGTCGTGCAGATCATCAACCGGACCTCCACGCTGGCTCCCAGTTCCGTCAGCTTGTCGGCCAAGGCGATCGCGGCTGCCGCCCGGTATCCCAGCTCGTCCTGTTTCTGTTTGTAACTCACCGAACCGTTGATAGTGATCACGATTCGGCGGGCGGGGACTTGGTCCCCTTCGATTCGGCTCCACATTTCGGGGATCCGGTTAAGGAACCGGTCGACCTCGATTTCATCCCCGCAGTCTCGACCCCGGCGAACCCGGCGGCGGTGTTCGGTGGGGAGCACCGTGTCGCTGGAGATTTCCTCGCGGAGCTGCTCGACCAGCTGCGTCATCTCCGGGTTGCCGTCCTTGATCATGCGGATCAGGCCGGGAACCGTGCGGCGACTGAGGAATTCCTTCCGCTCGTTCGACTTGATCGACGAATCGAGGAACGTTGGCTCGGTGTTGTTCCCCTTGCCGAAAGCCGCTGCCGATTCGGCGGCTTCGAGGAGTCTGCCGAACTCAATATCCACTCGGCAATCGGACTCGGTCATGCGAACCGGAGGCAGGCCGCTGGATTTGGACGGCTCTTGTTTCGCCGGGGTCTCGGCCTTGGGCTTGGGCTGATCACCCGTCCCGTGGCATTCGGTGCATTGCCAGCCGGCAGCTTGGCTCCACCAAGCGGGAGTCCCTTTGTTGATCGTGGTCCCGCAGCTTTTGCAGGTCCCGGTTGCTCGTGATTTGTTGTAGAAGGTTCTCATGGAATTAGGCTCCTACTTTCGCAACTTCGTCGGCGGTCCAGTTTTGGAAGTACCGGGTCTTGATCGAATTCAGGCTCTTGCCTGCCCGGAGTGCCGCGGCCGCTCCGACGACTAGTCGTGTGCTGGCGATTCGGCGGAGCCGGTGCTGGGCGATCGATTCGCGTAACCCGGTAACCCAGTTCAGAAGGGCCTGCTGTTGGCCGCTCGTCAAATCGCTGGTGATCTGCCGTTCGAGGTCCGCGTCGTAGTTCACGAATGCGGTGCTCATCACGAAACGGTCGAGCGTACTGGCATCCAGTGCGTTGCGGCCCACATAGGAGGCGTCTGCTCCT
>WBZS01000555.1_pt1 | contig 44361 bp, 46 predicted proteins | sample 5204201 | NCBI WGS metagenome assembly WBZS01 (sample SAMN12344357, study PRJNA552823) | activated sludge metagenome | biome: Activated sludge suspended growth; feature: Nitrification reactor; material: Wastewater; isolation source: activated sludge from nitrification reactor of wastewater...
CCGGCAAGACCCATCTGGCCACCGGCATCGCGATCCGTGCCTGCCAGGCCGGGCACCGGGTCCTGTTCGCGACCGCCTCCGAGTGGGTCGACCGACTCGCCACCGCTCACCACGCCGGCACCCTGCAAGAGGAACTGCGCAAACTGCTGCGCTACCCGCTGCTGGTCATCGACGAGGTCGGATACATCCCCTTCGAACCCGAGGCGGCGAACCTGTTCTTCCAGCTCGTCTCCTCCCGATACGAACGAGCCTCGCTCATCGTGACCTCCAACAAACCCTTCGGACGGTGGGGAGAGGTCTTCGGCGACGACGTCGTTGCCGCCGCGATGATCGACCGGCTCGTCCACCACGCCGAGGTCCTCAACCTGCGCGGCGACTCCTACCGGCTCAAAGACCGCGATCTCGGCCGCGTCCCACCAGCGACCACCGAAGACCAACAACCATGAACAACCCGACAGGACTGGTCACGATTCAACCGTCGAAACCTGGTCACTTTTCAGCCGCCGTTGACAGACAACAGCGCGAGCCCGCACGATCAAGTCACCCACCCGTACATGCGCCAGGGACGAGAACGCGACCAACTCATCAATCGTGAACGACGACTCGCCCCGAAGCCGCCCCCGCAACGTGCCAGGTGAGATGCCCATGCAACGCGCTACTTGGGCGCGGGTCAGGCCCGCGTCGGCGATCACCTCCGCCACCACCCGCCCCACCGCAGAGCTGTAGTCACGAGGCTTCACCGTGCGCACCTGCTTGGCAGGGCTGTTCGTCGCCGTGGTGGTCATCGCTCGACCTCCCGCACATCGGCAGGATGGAAGTCCTGGACGGTCCCGAAGTACTTGCCGGGGCTCGTCACCCGACAGCGGGTGAACCGCTTGTACCTGCGGAGGATGACGACGTTCAACGGCAGGATGCCGATGCCTTCAGGGTTCCAGATTGCTTGGTTACTGGGCATGGTGTGCGGTCCCTTCCGGGTGCTACACGGGATGCCTTACGGGGGTCTGATCCGCTACGAATCCGCTACGCCGAAAACGGCCGGTTCGCGTTTCCCCTAGTGGGAGCGGCAATACATTGGTGGGCCTAACTGGACTTGAACCAGTGACCTCTGCCTTATCAGGGCAGCGCTCTAACCGTCTGAGCTATAGGCCCGCGTTGCGACTGCTTACGCTATCGCACGGTCGGCGACAGGCTCAACTTCACGCGAAGCGTGAGCGCGGCGCCCGCGCTGGGCGAAACTGACCCCCATGATCCGTCACCACGTCGTGTTCGGTGTCCTCGTGCGCGACAGGTCAGCTCTGCTGGTTCATCGGCGCGCTGACAACGCCTTCTACCCCGATGTCTGGGATCTGCCCGGCGGTCACGTCGAGGTGGGCGAGGAGCCGGCTGATGCCGTACGCCGCGAGTTGCGTGAGGAACTCGGTATCGAAGCGGGCGAGGTGACTCTGCTGGCCGTACCCGTCATCACCGCACCCGACGCGGAGACCCAGGTCTACGCCGTCACGATGTGGAAGGGCAAGCCAACCAACGCCGCACCGGAGGAACACGACGAGATCCGGTGGGTCCCAGAAAGCGAGCTGTCGCGACTGTCTCTCGCTGTTCCGGAGATCGCCACACTCGTCCGCGCAGCCGTCACCGTCGCAGGGTCCGACTCGATGGGCGCTCCCTCGCGAAAGTCGCTGTAACGATCCCCGGCCATTCGAGATTCAGCGGAGGCGACGACGCGATCGAGTTCGTCACGTTCCTGCTGCGTCAGGGCGACGTCACCAGTCGTCTGTCCGCGCCGCACTCGCCGACCGCCAGGGCATGGAGTTGGGCGACAGGGCTCTGCTCGCCCGGGTACGCCAAGCCATCCTGGACGACGGAGCGCCCACCGGCTGAACGCGAAGACCTGCTGCATCAGGCTGATTCCCGTGGACCTCAGTCTTCGGCGAGGGTGATCTCCAGACCGCCGAGCATGGTCGCGGAAAGGTTGTACAGGAAGGAAAATACGGTCGCCAGCGCCGTGAAGATCACGACATCGATGGCACCGATCAATGCGGCCAGACCTGTCGCCCGACGCGTGTTGACGTACTGGGTGATGTCGAACGGGTTCGGATCCGTCGGAGAGCTGAGCACGTCGCGGGCGACCTGATTGATGGCAGTGAACAGGCCTGTCGCCTCGATCACACTCATCACGACGTACGTCGCCACGACCAGGATGGTCCCGCCCGCGATCCCGAACAGCAGGGACGTCTTCATGACCGACCAGGGGTCGATCCTCGAGATCCGCAATCGCGCCCGCCGGGTGCGCCGCGGCTTGACGGCCTTCTCCGCCGCCGCCGTGGCCGTACCCGCACCCGCCCCGGACACCACCGCGCTCGCCTTGGCCGCGCTCTGTTTCGTCTTCGCCACGACGGCAGTCGCAGCGCTCGCGACGCTGGCCTTCGCCTTGTCGAGTCGGCTCGGCTCATCTGCCTCGGCGAGGCTCGCGGCGTCAGCGGTCGCGGCCCTGGGCTGCTCCCACGCGGCTCCCGGGGGTCGAATCACCGTCTTCTCGGCCTCCCCACCGCGCCACGCACCCGTCGCTGACGGCGTCGCCGCCGGCGTGGCCTGGGCTACGGGCGTCTGTCCGTTACCACCCGACCCGGCCTGACCTGGCGTCGCATCCGTCCTGGGTACGACATTGGCCGCCGGATCGACGGGGGGCGGCAACACCACACCGGCCGGCCGCGGCGTGTATCCGGGCAGCAGCGGGGTCCCCGCGCGCTCGCCAGGCACTGGCGTGGTCTCACTCACCGTCGTCCTCCTCCGGTGCGTCGCTGGTCATACGCGGCACCACGGTACCTGAGGTCGACCCGCCCTTCTCACCATCTGGTCCAGCGAGGACACCGGTGCCGTCAGCCCCATCGCCCTCCTCGCCCTCGTCGCCCGACGTGGGACTGCTCGGGTCGTCAGGTTCCGGATACCTCGCAATCGCTGCGACCGCGTCGTCGTCCTTCACCGCGACGAACTTGACGCCCATGGTGTCCCGCCCCTTGACCGGTACGTCCGACACTCGCGACCGCGTGATCTGCCCCGACACCTTCATCGCGATGACCTCGTCGCCTTCGCTGACCACCAGACCGCCGACCAGGGAACCTCTGTCCTCGTTGAGTTTCATCGCCTTGATACCGAGGCCGCCACGGCCTTGGGGGCGGTACTCCGACACCGGTGTGCGCTTCGCGAACCCTCCGTCGGTGACCGTGAACACGTACCGGTCGTCTTCGGGCATATCGTCATCGATCACGCTCATGCTCAGCAGCGCGTCACCGTCGCGGAACTTCATCCCGGTCACACCGCTGGTCGCCCGCCCCATGGGCCGAAGCTGCTGGTTGTCGGCCGGGAACCGAATCGCCTGGCCCTTACGAGACACGAGCAGCACGTCGTCGGTCGCGTCGCACAAGGACGCCCCGATCAGTTCGTCGCTCTCCTCGCGGAACGCGATCGCAATCACCCCGGCCTGCCGCGGCGAGTCGAATGCCGTCAGTTCGGTCTTCTTCACCAGGCCGTTTCTCGTGGCCAAGAGCAGATAGGCGGCATCGTCGTACGACCGAATCGCCAAGACCTGCGCAATCCGCTCGTCGGGCTGGAAACTCAACAACCCGGCGACGTGGCCGCCCTTGGCGTCGCGGCTGCCCTCGGGCAACTGCCACACCTTGGCGCGATAGACGCGCCCCCGGCTCGTGAAGAACAACAACCAGTGGTGCGAGGTCGTCGCGAACAGGTGTTCGACCTCGTCGTCGGCCCGCAGGGACGCCCCCCGCACGCCGCGGCCCCCGCGTCGCTGCAGCCGGTACTGGTCCGCCTTGGTACGTTTCGCATAGCCACCATGGGTGATCGTGACCACCACGTCTTCGTCGGGGATGAAGTCCTCGTCTGAGAGATCGCCGTCGGCCGAGACGATCTTCGTCCGCCGCTCGTCGCCGTACTTGTCGACGATCTCGGCGAGCTCGGTCGAGATGATCTGCCGCTGCCGTTCGGGCTTGGCGAGCACGTCGGTCAGGTCGGCGATCTGACGTTCGAATTCGGCGAGCCGCTCGATGATCCGCTGGATCTCCATCGCGGCGAGGCGCCGCAACTGGGTGTCGAGGATGTACGTCGCCTGGATCTCGTCGATCGACAGCAGATCCATCAGGCCGATTCGCGCCGCTTCGGCGTCGCGCGAGGCCCGGATCAGCGCGATGACCTCGTCGAGCATCCCGAGCGCCTTCACCAGACCCCGCAGGATGTGGGCCTGCTCTTGGGCCTTCTGCAACCGGAAGCGGGTACGACGGACGATCACGTCGAGCTGATGCTTGACCCAGTAGGAGATGAACTGGTCGAGGCGCAGGGTCCTCGGCACGTCGTCCACCAGCGCGAGCATGTTGCATCCGAACGTGTCCTGCAGCTGCGTGTGCTTGTACAGGTTGTTCATCACGACCCGCGGCTGCGCATCGCGCTTGAGCACGATGACCAACCGCTGGCCCGTGCGGGCCGAACTGTCGTCGCGAATGTCGGCGATGCCGTTGAGCCGGCCGGAGTTCACCAGCTCGGCGATCTTCAGCGCGAGATTGTCCGGATTGCACATGTACGGCAATTCCGTCACCACGAGCAGGGTGCGTCCTCGATTGTCTTCTTCGATATCGATGACTGCGCGCATGATGACCGAGCCGCGGCCCGTGCGGTAGGCGTCCTCGATCCCTTGCCGGCCGACGATCAGGGCGCCGTTGGGGAAGTCGGGGCCCTTGACCCGGGCGATCGACGCTTCGAGCAGTTCCTCCTTGGTCGCCTCGGGGTTCTCCAGCGACCACTGCACCGCCTCGGCGACTTCGCGCAGATTGTGCGTCGGGATGTTCGTCGCCATGCCGACCGCGATGCCGGTCGACCCGTTGACCAGCAGGTTCGGGAATCGCGCTGGCAAGACCACCGGCTCGGTCTCGCGGTTGTCGTAGTTGGGCTTGAAGTCGACGGTGTCCTCGTCGATGTCTCGCACCATCTCCATGGCCAGCGGAGCCATCCGGCACTCGGTGTAACGCATCGCAGCTGCGGAGTCGTTGCCGGGCGAACCGAAGTTGCCTTGTCCAGCCACGAGCGGCGCGCGCATCACCCACGGCTGGGCGAGCCGCACCAAGGTGTCGTAGATCGCCGAATCGCCGTGCGGATGGTAGAGGCCCATGACTTCGCCGACCACACGCGAGCACTTGTTCCAGCCCCGGTCGGGACGGTAGCCGCCGTCGTACATCGCATAGAGCACGCGCCGATGAACGGGTTTGAGCCCGTCCCTCACGTCGGGCAACGCCCGCCCGACGATCACACTCATGGCGTAGTCGAGGTAGCTGCGCTGGATCTCGACCTGGAGGTCGATCGGTTCCGTCTTCGACGCGACCGGGCCGGCCAGTTCGGTGTTCTCGGGTCCCTCGTCGGGGCCGTCCGGCCCGTCCGGGCCAAGTGGATCGTCAGCCACGGTCACTCCTGGTCGTCACAAATGCGGGAAGAGCACTAGATGTCAAGGAACCGCACGTCTTTCGCGTTGCGTTGGATGAAGTGGCGCCGCTGCTCGACGTCTTCACCCATCAGGATCGAGAACATCTGGTCGGCGAGGGCGGCGTCGTCGAGCGTCACCTGCAGCAGGATTCGCCCGGCCGGATCCATCGTGGTCTCCCACAGGTCGGCGGCGTTCATTTCCCCGAGGCCCTTGTAGCGCTGGATCGGGTTGACGTTCGGCAGCTTCTTGCCGTGGGCGATGCCGTCGTCGCGCAAGGCGTCGCGCTCGGCATCGGAGTACGCGAGCTCGTGCGGTGCGTTCGTCCAGCGGAGTCGATAGAGCGGCGGCTGGGCGAGGTAGACGTGACCCGCGTCGATCAACGGCTTCATGAACCGGAAGAGCAAGGTCAGCAGCAGCACTCGGATATGGGATCCGTCGACGTCGGCATCGGCCATCAAGACGATCTTGTGATACCGCAATTTGGCGATGTCGAAGTCTTCGTGAACCCCGGTGCCGAGCGCGTTGATGATCGCCTCGACCTCACGGTTGGCCAGGATCTTGTCGAGCCTGGCCTTCTCGACGTTGAGGATCTTGCCGCGGATCGGCAGGATCGCCTGGGTTCGCGGATCACGCCCGCCCTTGGCGGAACCGCCGGCCGAGTCGCCCTCGACGACGAAAACCTCGCATTCTTCGGGGTGGTTGGACTGGCAATCGCTCAACTTGCCCGGCAGGCCACCGCCGCCGAGCAAGCTCTTGCGCGACCTCGCCAGGTCGCGAGCCTTCCGCGCAGCCACCCGCGCGGTCGCTGCCGCCTGCGCCTTGCGGACGATCTCCTTGCCCTCGGCCGGATTCATCTCGAACCAGTCGCCGAGCTTGTCGTTGACGACCTTCTGCACGAACCACTTCGCCTCGGTGTTGCCGAGCTTCGTCTTCGTCTGCCCTTCGAACTGAGGTTCGGCGAGCTTGATCGACACGATGGCGGTCAGTCCTTCGCGGATGTCCTCCCCCGAGACCCGGTCCTCTCGCTTCTTGATCAGCCCCCAGTTCTCCCCCCACCGGTTGACGGTCTGGGTCAGAGCCGTACGGAACCCTTCCTCGTGGGTGCCGCCCTCGTGCGTGTTGATCGTGTTCGCGAAGGTGTGCACCGACTCGTTGAAGGTCATGTTCCACTGCATGGCGACTTCGAGACCCATGTTCTGGGCGGCGGCGTGCGCCTCGACGGCGATGACCGTGGGATTGAGCCGTTCCTTGGTGCCCATGAGGAACGTCACGTAGTCGATCAGTCCCTTGTCGTACCGGAAGGTGTCGGTCACCTGTTCGCCGTCGGCGTCGACGTGGTCCGGCCGCTCGTCGGTGATCGAGATCGTGAGGCCCTTGTTGAGGAAGGCCATTTCGCGGAAGCGGGCCGCCAAGGTCTCGTAGGAATAGACCGTGGTCTCGAAGATGTCGTCCGAGGCGTAGAACTCGACGGTCGTGCCGGTCTCGTCGGTCGCCTCCAACTGGTCCAGTTCGGTCGAAGGATCGCCGAGCGTGAACGACTGCTGCCACCGGTACCCGTCTCGCCGTACGTCCACCGTCAGCTTGCTCGACAAGGCATTCACGACCGACACGCCGACTCCGTGCAGGCCGCCCGACACTTTGTAGCCGCCGTCGCCGAACTTGCCACCCGCGTGAAGGACCGTCAGCGCAAGCGTCACCGCCGGGATCCCCTCGGTCGGGTGCAGCTTGACTGGGATGCCGCGGCCGTTATCGGTGACCCGCACTCCCCCACCAGGCAGCAGCCGCACGTCGATCGTGTCGCAATAGCCCGCCAACGACTCGTCGACCGAGTTGTCGACCACCTCGTAGACCAGGTGATGTAGGCCTCGCTCGCCGGTCGACCCGATGTACATCCCCGGCCGCTTGCGTACCGCTTCCAACCCTTCGAGCACCGTGATCGAGCTCGAGTCGTACGACCCTTCCTCGACCCTCGATGCCATCGCCGTATCGCCGGTTTCGATCGCGGGGCCCTGCTCGGCCATGTCGCCCTCAGGCACACCCGCGAAATCCTCCGCCGTCAGGTCGCCAGGCGCGTCGAAGGTAGCCACATGTGTCCTTTCCGGGGGGCTGCATCGCACAGACGAGAGCGTCGCCTCGAACGGTTGTTTCCGTGATCTGCGCCGTGTTCTCGAACCTGGATCAGCATACCCGGCGAGGGCCGTCAATCCCGAATGCACCACCGTAGGTTGACCTGTGGAATCCGTCGCCGTCCGTGGGGCGTACACCACCTGGGTGACTCGTGAAGGCCCTTTTGGCCGTCCGGGGGCGGTCGATCCAAGGTACCCCACGCAGCTGGGGCCGTCAGGCGCTCAGATCGCCGCGGCGCCGGAGGTGCACGCCGGCGACGAACCGTGCCGACCGAGTTCTCGCCGGCAGGTCTTGTTCAACCCCACGTGTCGCCAGGACCCTCTCCTTTGACCCGGAGGCGGCCACGTCGCTTCGGGGCATCAGGTCCCCGTACGTCGACCCTCGCCACGGCCCCGTCGCCCACGATCTCGTTCAGCTTGGCCACGAGCAGAGGGGCCAGCGCCCGCAGCTGCGTCGCCCACGCCGTCGACGACGTCCTCACCACGAGCACGCCGGAATCGAATGCCTCCGGCGCAGAATGTTCGGCCAGTTCCGGCCCGACGATTTGCGGCCACCGCCCCATGACGCTGTGCACGCTGACCTCGAGCTGCCAGCCTCGTTCGGCCAGGAACCGGTCGAAGACAGATTCGGCCGGTTTGGGGTCGCGGGGATCGGCTCCGGCCCCCGACAAGGTCGGCACGATCGGCTTCGCCTTCTGGGTACGGCTCCTCGGCACCCCGCCCCGGGCCGCGCGAGCCACACGCGCAGCCAAGTCCGTACCGGTGGGGTCGTGCTCGGAGACCCTCGGATCAACCGGCCGTACCTCCTCGACGTCCCCGCTCTCCCCCGCCCCCCCGATGGTCGAATCGGCGTCGTCGTTGGTGGCCTCGGGGCCGCGTGGCAGATCCGTCATGGGAGACCTCGCACGGTTCCGTCGGCGACGACGAACTGCCGGCCGACCAACTCCTTCGGCACGTCGTCGGCCACGGCGGCGGTGATCAACACCTGCTCGGCCTCGGCGATAGCGGCCGCAAGCCGTACCCGTCTCGTCTGGTCCAACTCGGCGAACACGTCGTCGAGGATCAGCACCGGGTCGATCCCGTCGTCCTTGACGAGATGAAACGACGCCAACCGCAGAGCGCACGCTAGTGACCACGATTCGCCGTGACTGGCGTATCCCTTGGCCGGCAACGAACCGATCGACAAGGCGATGTCGTCTCGGTGGGGCCCGACCAGGGACACGCCGCGGGCGATCTCCTCGGCGCGCCGCGCGGTCATCGCCTCCCGGAGAACGCTCGCGAGCTCGTCGCGCGTCAGCTGCCCTTCGACTGCAGATCCGCTCTTGTACGCCGCCCCGGCTACGTTGTTCACCGGCGCGATCGCCTCGTACTCCCGCTCGAGGTGGCGCACCAGGTCGGCCAGGGTCTGCAGCCGCGCCGACACGAGGTCGGCGCCCAGGGCGGCCAGATGGTCGCTCCAGGCGTCGAGGGTGGCGGCGGTGTCGGGGCTGGCTGCTCTCGAGGTACGGCCCGACAGCGACTTGAGCAACGCATTGCGCTGGCGCAGCACCCGTTCGTAATCTCCCCTGACACCGGCGAACCGCGGCCAGCGCGCGACGAGCAGATCGTCGAGGAAGCGCCGCCGTTCGCTCGGATCGCCTTTCACGATCGCCAGATCCTCCGGAGAGAACAACACGACCACCAGGGCGCCGAGAATGTCACGCGCCCGCCTGAGCGGCGCACGGTTCAGCTTGGCTCGGTTCGCCTTTCCCGGCACGATCTGTACGTCGAGGGCGAGTGACCGCGGGTCGTCGGCTGCGGCCTGGACCCGGGCCCTCAGCGTGGCGCTCTCGGCGTCGGCGCGCACGAGCGGAGCGTCGCCGGAGACCCGGTGGGAGGCGAGGGTCGCGAGATACTCCACAGCCTCGACGAGGTTCGTCTTGCCCTGCCCGTTCGCACCGACGAACACCGACACGCCCCGGTCGAGGCTGACCTCGACCTCGCGGTAGGAGCGAAAGTCGGTGAGGTGCAGGTACGTGACGTACATCCCGTAGGGTTCGTCCCCGTTACGGCGTGGCGGGGGGAGCGGGCGTGGCAGCCTGGCCCGCGGCAGGGGTTCCTTCGGCCACGACCGCGTGCCCGCCGAACTGGTTGCGCATGGCCGCGACCATCTTCATGGCCGGCGAGTCGTCTTGCTGTGACACGAATCGGGCGAACAGCGATGCAGCGATGGTCGGCACCGGAACTCCGAGATCCACCGCAGCATTGACGGTCCACCGCCCTTCACCGGAATCGGAGGCGTACCCCTCGATCTTCTCCAGGTGGGGATCTGCGTCCAAGGCCCGTACGACGAGATCGAGCAGCCACGAACGAATCACGGTGCCCTCGCGCCACGAACGGAAGACCTCCGGCACATTGTCGACTTCGCCGGACTTCTCCAGCAGCTCCCAGCCCTCGGCGTAGGCCTGCATGATGCCGTACTCGATGCCGTTGTGAACCATCTTGGCGAAGTGACCCGCGCCGTGACCGCCGGCGTGGACGAACCCGAACTCACCCGGCGGTTTGAGCGCCTCGAAAATCGGCATGAGGTGCTCGATGTCGGCCTTGTCGCCACCGGCCATCAGCGCGTAGCCGTTGTCGAGTCCCCACACCCCTCCGGAGACTCCGCAGTCGACGAAGTGAATGTCACGGCCGCTCAGCATCGCCGCATGGTCGTGGTCGAGTCGCCATTTCGTGTTGCCGCCGTCGATGATGATGTCGCCCGGAGACAGCACGTCGGCCACAGCCGACACCACGTCACTGACCACCGCGTCGGGCACCATCACCCAGACCGCGCGGGGGGAATCGGTGAGTTGGGCCACCATCTCGCCCAGCGACGCGACATCGGCGAGCTGAGGATTGCGATCGAATCCAACCACCGTGTGGCCCGCCCGGCGGATGCGCTCGCGCATGTTTCCGCCCATCTTGCCCAATCCGACGAGGCCGAGCTGCATGGCAATCTCCCTTGTGGTGTGCGGTTTCGTTTCCCTAGGTCGGCAGACGCATCAGCATGATGACGTGCCGGTAATCGGTGGCCGGGGTGCCGTCTATCTCCGTCAACGCCGTCAGGAGACAAGGTTTGCCCGGAGCGGTGAAGGCGAAGTGCACGTACGGCGCATCCACCGCGGTCAACGCGTCGGACAGATAGTGCGGGTTGAAGCCGGCCGCCGTGATCGGCATCTCGCCGCCGGTGTGGTTCTCGACGGTGGCCTCGATGGCCTCTGAGGCCTGGGCCTGATCCCCGGTGGCAGCCTCGAGCGTGATGGCCCCGTCTTCGAGCAGCATCCGCAGGGACGTGTTGCGCTCGGCCACCAGCCCGACGCGCTTGACGGCCGCGATCAGGTCGGTCGTGCTCGTGCGAACCGAGACCGCCGGCGCGATGTTCATCAGGTGCCGCACCTTGGGAAACTCCCCGTCGAGCAGCCGGGTCGTGATCTGCCGTACCCCGCCCGCTCCTTCCCCCTCGAGACCGATCAGCCCCTCGCCGGAGGTTGCCGAACTCAGGCTCAAGGTGACCGCCTCACCCGTCGTCATCGACTTGGCCGCGTCAGCGAGCACCCGGGCAGGCACCAGGGCCGCGCCGCTGGCCTGGGTCGAGGCGGGATTCCAGTCGACCTCTTTCAGTGCCATCCGGTAGCGGTCGGTGGCGAGCAAGTCAATGCGATCACCGTCGATCTCGACCCGGACGCCGGTGAACACCGGTAGCAACTCGTCGCGTCCGGCCGCGACCACCACTTGGGCCACGGCCTGGGCGAAACTGCTCGACGACACGGTGCCCGTCGCCTCTGGCATCTGCGGCAACTCGGGGTATTCGCTCACGGGCAGGGTTTGCAAGGTGAACCGCGCCGAACCGCACACCAACTCGAGTTGGGCGTCGTTGGCTTTCAGGGTGACCGGCTTCGGTGGCAGAGAGCGGGAGATGTCGGCGAGGAGCCGGCCGGAGACGAGCGAGACTCCGGGTTCCTCGACTGTGGCCGGCACACTGATCCGCGCCGATGTTTCGTAGTCGAAGCTGGAGAACGTGACGCCGTCTGCGTCCGCACGGACCAAAAGGCCCGCAAGAATCGGCACGCTCGGTCGCGTCGGCAGGCTGCGCGCGGCCCACTGCACGGCATCGGCCAGGACGTCCTTGTCGAGTTGGATCTTCACCATGCCCCTCTCATCGCGTGCCCGATCATATCCATCGCGCACCGACAGACTCCCTCCGCGGTGTTGGTGGGTCCCTGCGCGGCTCGAATCCAGGGTTGTCCCCAGATCTCCGTCCACCCGATTGTGAGTGGGTGGAGTGGTCTATCTCTCACGTCGTCGTCATCGGTCCTGTGGACACTGGGGATAAGGTGCGAAGCTCCTGGCCGACGGGGAATCACATTTTTGTCGTTCGTGTGGGCAGATCGAAAACTACACGGGGAGGATCTGGGGACCACCGGGGGGCGGCAGAGTTCGTACCCATCCGAACCGGAGGTACGACGAAGCTTTCCACAGCGGGCTGTGGACAATTGTGGAAACGTCAATCTGGGTCTGGCCCGCCGTCGTCACGTGCGGGGATGCCGTGCACACATCGAGCACCCGAGCCGGGCAGTGCTCAGCGTCCCAAGGAGATGGGGTGGAGGGCCAAGCCCACGACAGCGGCCACCTGGCTGAAATCCCGGTCGAACGCCAGTACCTCATGGGACCCGCGTAAGGCCACGGCCGCGATCATGCAGTCGATCAGGCCTCGTGGCGTGACTCCGGCACGTCGACAGGTTCGATAGATCGTCACGGCTCCGTTGAAGTCGGCCGCCGGGTCGAACCGCGCCAGCTGGAAGCGTCCGAGCAGGCGGCGCAGATCGCGTTCGCGAGCTCGGTCGCGAGCCCCGGCACAGACCTCCATGACAATCGGCTCAGTCACTGCCAGAGGACCGTCCGCCGCGATGAGTTCGGTGAGGGCCTGGTCGACGTCGCTGCCGGTGGCGCGGTCGAACTCGACCCAGGCGGAACTGTCGACGAGAATCATGCGGCGTCGACCGGTGGCGCTTCCGGGGGCAACTCCCGGATCGCCCGTGCCCCGCGCATAGCGAGGGCCTCGTCGCGGGTCATCGGGTCACCGGCCAGGTGGCGCAGGGCGAGGTCGACGGCTTCTGTCTTGGTCCGCACTCCAAAGCGTTCGATGATCACGTCGACGTAGTCGTTCTCGATCTCGATGTTGGTACGGGTCCGTGCCATACACGTACTTTACACGTGGTCCCGAACCGGCGAACGCAGCGTTTCCTTAGCGCGTCGATCGCCCTCCCAGACAGCGGGTGATCGACGCGCCAAGCGCGGCGATCCAGCCGGTGGACTCGGAGGCCGTAGCCTCTAGACGCCGCGGGTCCTGGCCTGTCGGATCCGGTTGGTGATGTCGGACACCTTGGCGTAGGTGTCACGATCGCCGCGAGTCATCAGTTCCTTGATCTTGCGGTTGGCATGCATGACGGTCGTGTGGTCGCGGTTGCCGAAGGCCTGACCGATCTTCGGCAGGCTCAGGTCGGTGTGTTCCCGGGCGAGATACATGGCGATCTGCCTCGCCAACGCCACACTCTGCGCACGTCCCGGCCCGACGATCTCGTCGACGGTCATGTCGAAGTACCCGGCTGTCTCGGCAATGATCATCGAAACCGTGATGGGCCGTTCGTTGGATTCGGCGATCAGATCCTTGAGGACGGCCTTGGCCAGCTCGAGCGACACGGGCTGACCCTGGAGGGAGGCGTACGCCGTCACCCGGATCAACGCTCCTTCCAGTTCGCGGATGTTCGACTGGATCTTGGTGGCGATGAACTCCTGGACGTCGGCCGGAACGACAAGCTTGTCGGCCGTGGCCTTGTTGCGCAGGATCGCAATGCGGGTCTCGAGGTCCGGCGGATGCACGTCGGTCTGCAATCCCCACTCGAACCGGCTGCGCAGGCGCGGCTCGAGTGCCTCGAGCAGCTTCGGCGGTCGATCGGACGTCAGCACGATCTGCTTCTGCGCGTTGTGGAGCGTGTTGAACGTGTGGAAGAACTCCTCCTGCGTCTGGATCTTCTTCTCCAAGAACTGGATGTCGTCGATCAATAGCACGTCGACGTCCCGATAGGCGCGCCGGAACTGTTCGGTGCGACGATCGCCGATCGCGTTGATGAAGTCGTTGGTCATCTCTTCGGTGGAGACGTACTTGACCCGCAGGTGCTGGTGGTACGTGTGCACGTAGTGGCCGAGCGCATGCAGCAGGTGGGTCTTGCCGAGGCCTGACGGTCCGTAGATCACGAGGGGGTTGTACGACTTCCCCGGGGCTTCGGCGACGGCGGTGGCAGCGGCGTGAGCGAAGCGATTCGACGGCCCGGTCACGAACGTGTCGAGCGTGTACTTGGGGTTGAGCCGGTCATGGTCGGCCCTCGGCTTGGCCGGAGCGGGTTCAGGTGTGTCCACGACATCGGGCAGGGGTTCTGCCGGAACAGATTCGGTCCCACCGGCGTGGAGGGAAGGATCGACCGAGACCCCGATCGACAGGGAGGTGCCTGCGGTCTCCGAGAGCACGTTCTCGATCCGGGGGCGCAGGCGATTTTCCAGGCGATCCCGGGTGAACTCGTTCGGCGCAGCCACCATGAGCGTGGCGCCCAAGATGGTCAGCGGAGAGCAACTCGCAACGATGACGCGGCTCGGTGTATCGAGAGAATCGAGAACGACTGTCCACAGGTCGTCCAAGGACTGACCAGACGTCGCCAACGCCTCGTCTGTCATCACATACCGCCTTGTCAGGGCCCTGTTCGCTGCCACGGATCGCCATGCAGGAAAGCCGCTCTGACACTCTTTTCCACAGTCGGTCGACCGACTTGTGGAAACGCGAAGCACCTGGTCGTAGGACCTGCCTTGGGGAACCCTGGTCGAAACTAACTGGCCACAGGGTCGGGCGCAACTTGATGTGACCGTTTCTTCGTGTTGCCCGGCGTGTCGTCTGGAGTTTGCCAACGGGAGGATGTAGCGGATCGTCGGGTTTGCTCCGGAGGTTCTCCCCCGCGTATCGTTGCGAGGTCGCTGGCGTCAGCGAACTGTTCCGAGTGCGTCCCTTCCGGCGCCATCACTGAAGACCCTGGGGAGACTCCCATGAGCAAGCGCACGTTCCAGCCGAGCAACCGCCGGCGGAGCCGCACGCACGGCTTCCGCACCCGGATGCGGACCCGCGCCGGCCGCGCGATTCTGGCCGCGCGTCGCCGCAAAGGCCGCGCCGAGCTCTCCGCCTGACCGGTGCTGCCGGCGTCGGCTCGTTTGCGGTCGTCGGCCGAGTTCCGGGCCACGATCCGGAATGGCCGACGCGCCGGGCGGCCCACACTTGTGATCCATGCCGCCGTACGCCCCTCCGGCCCAAGTCGGGCCGGTTTCGTGGTGTCCAAGGCGGTCGGTTCTGCCGTACAGCGCAATCGGGTGAAGCGCCGCCTTCGGCACCTGGTTGCGCCCCGCTTGGCCGTGTTGGTCAAGCCGATGGATGTCGTCGTACGTGCCCTGCCGCTGTCGGCGACAGAACCCGACCGGCTGCCGAAGGACTTCGACTCCGCCTGGTCTTCGGTGACGGCACCACGATGAAACACATCCTGATCGCCTTCGTGAAGCTGTGGCGCAAGGTCATCTCGCCGCTCTACGGAGACGTGTGCAAGTTCCACCCCACCTGTTCGGCGTACGGCTTGAGGGCCCTCGAGACGCACGGTGCGGTCAAGGGCAGTTGGCTGACGTTGACCCGGATCGCGCGGTGCCATCCGTGGTCGATGGGCGGGTACGACCCGGTTCCGGGTACGCCGGAAGCCGCAGCCTGGGCGGCCGAGCAGGCAGCCGAGGAGGCCGGGCACACGGCCGGCGTTGCCGCAGCCGCCACACTTGAGACCAAGCCTGCAACCGCAGACGAGCCGCTCGCCGACCAGCGAGCCGACGATAGAAGGACCGCATGACGGCACTACTCACGACGCTCACGATCTTCTTCGGCATCGGCGATTCGATCATGAGCCTGCTGAACGCCCTGATGACACCGCTGTACGCAGCCGTCTCGGGCATCCTCGTCGGGGCGTACTACCTCTGGCGGCCCTTGACCGGTGACGGCAACGGCTGGACCTGGACGCTGTCGATCATCAGCCTGACCGTCGTCATCCGCACGCTGCTGATCCCCCTGTTCGTCAAGCAGATCAACTCGGCCCGCAACATGCAGCTGATCCAGCCGAAGATCAAGGCGTTGCAGGACAAGTACGGCGCTGATCGCGAACGCCTCGGCCAAGAGACAATGAAGCTCTACAAGGAAGAGGGCGTCAACCCGGCCGCGTCGTGCCTGCCGCTGCTGTTGCAGATGCCGATCTTCATCGCACTGTTCAACGTGCTCAACGGGGTAGCCCGTGGTCATTCGTCGGGGTACTTCTTCGACCAGCATCCCGAACTCGTGCAGTCGCTGGGCGATTCGTCCATCTTCGGCGCCCGGCTGGCCGGTACGTTCTTCCCGATCGGTGACTTCGGGGCCACGCAGATCCTGGCCCTGGTCCTGATCGTGTTGATGACCGGCGTCCTGTTCATCACCCAGCTCCAGTTGATGAGCAAGAACATGCCCCCGGAATCGCTCACGGGGCCGTTTGCCCAGCAGCAGAAGATGATGCTCTACATCTTCCCGGTGATCTTCGCCGTCGGAGGCATCTCGATCCCGGTCGGTGTGCTCATCTACTGGTTGACGTCGAACCTGTGGACCCTCGGTCAGCAATACCTCCTGATCCACAACAACCCCACCCCGAACACGCCTGCCTACATCGACTGGGAAGAGCGGATGATCCGCAAGGGCAAGGATCCCAAGGCGATCCAGGCCGCGCGCATCGCCAAGCGGGCCCCCCGGAAGGCCCCGGCCCCGACCGTTGCCCCGCAGCCGAGCGGAGGGGCGACGACGACGGGTACGGCGACTCGTCCGGCCGTGCAGCGCCAGCAGATTCAACGACAGCAGCCGCGCAAGTCAGGGCGAGCCGAACGCAAGAACAGCCCCGGATCGGGCCCCAAGCCCACCGAAGCGGCCAGCGACTGAAGACAAGGAGTCACCCATGACGGAGACCACCGAGACCACCGAGACCGCCGAGGTCGAGGTCGAGGCGCCCGCCGTACCAGCAACCCCAGCAGCCGAGGCAACGCCAGTAGCGCAGGCGGAGGAGCCGCTCGAGAACGAAGGCGAGATCGCCGCCGACTACCTCGAAGAACTGCTCGACATCGCCGATCTCGACGGGGATATCGACACCTACGTCGAAGGTGGCCGAGCCCACGTGTCGATCGTGACCGACGGCGACCAGCTGGTCGGAGCGAACGGGGAAGTCCTCGACGCCCTCCAGGAGTTGGCCCGGTTGGCGGTCATGACCGAGGCCGGCAAGCGCAGTCGGCTGATGCTCGACATCGCCGGCCATCGTGACCGGAGGCGCAAAGAGTTGCGGGCGCTGGCCGAGGATGCGATCGACGAGGTCAAGCAGACCGGGGAAGCCGTACGCCTCTCGCCGATGAATCCGTTCGAGCGCAAAATCGTCCACGACGTCGTGGCCGCTGCCGGGCTGGTCAGCGAATCCGAAGGGGAAGAGCCCCGGCGCCGAGTGGTCGTACGGTCAGCCTGAGTCCCGTGCCCGAGCCGCAACCGGCCCCTCCGGCCAGCGCAGCCGCTCTGTTCGGTGACCGATGTGGGTCGGTCGAGTCGTACGTGGCGATCCTCGCGACCCGGGGAGTCGAGTGGGGACTGATCGGCCCGCGGGAAGTGCCGCGCCTATGGGAACGACACATCCTGAACTCTGTGGCGGTGGCACCCCTCGTCGGCGCTGGTGCGCGCGTGGTGGATGTGGGATCCGGCGCTGGACTGCCGGGGATACCGCTGGCGATTCTGAGGCCGGACGTGTCCGTGACCTTGCTGGAACCGCTCTTGCGGCGGTTCACCTTCCTCGAGGAGGTCGTCGCCGAGCTCGGACTCGGTGCGCAGGTGAGTGTCGTCCGGGGTCGAGCCGAAGAGCACGAGGCGACGTACGACGTGGTCACGTGCCGGGCGGTGGCCCCGCTCGATCGGCTCCTGGGGTGGACCGCAGGTCTGTTCGTGCCGCGGGGGGAACTGCTGGCGTTGAAGGGTTCGTCGGCGGCCGACGAGGTGCAGGCGGCGACCGTGAAGTTGCGTCGTTCCCGCCTCCGAGCCGAGGTGCTGTCGTTGCGCGCGCATCCTGACGCCGAGGAGACGAGTGTGATCAGGGTGAGGTCCCTGTCCTGAGGAGCTGAGCGTGGCGCCGTACGTGTGCGCGGAGTCACTGGTCGATCTGAGCCGGAACCCACAGCGCTTCCCTAGGGTGGACAGGTGACAGCGTCATCTCCGGTGGGGTCGCGGCGCGAAGCATGGCGTGAGGGGTTGAACCGCTCCGCCGACGACACTTTCCGCCGGTGGCACCTGACTCCCGACGGTGACCCCGTCGACGGCTACACCGCGCGGGTGTATCCGGTGCGGGACTCCGACGGCATGCGGCGAGCCTGCAAGTTCAGCTTCGTCGAGGCCGACAACGCCGGCGAGATCGCGACCCTCAAGCTCTGGGGCGGGCGCGGCGCCGTCGAGATGGTGCGCGCGGACCCGCGCCTGGGCGTCCTGCTGTTGGAGTGGCTGGAGGGTGACCTCGAGGAACACTCGGACGCCGACGCGGCCACCCGCACGATCGCGGGCTTGTACGGGCGGCTGCACCACCGCTCGGCGCCCCAGCTGCCCGACGGGCACGCGATGGTGCGGCGCTGGCTGGTCGACATCGAGTCGCTCGGACGCCGTGTGCCCGGCCCGCCGAGGTTCGTGGAGTGGGCCCTGCGTGCCGGGAAGGAACTGGCTGCCGAGCCGGGGTCGCATGTCGTCCACGGCGATCTGCACTACCTCAACGTGATGTGCCGCGACGGGGAGGCGGTGGCGATCGACCCCAAGGGGTTCAACGCGTCGCCCGAGTACGACATCGCCCCCTTGCTGTGGAACCGCTGGGCCGACCTCGAAGCGTCCGGGGAGGCGGGGGAGGCCATTCGGGATCGGTTCTACACGGTGGTCGACGCGGCCGAGCTCGACGAACGGCGCGCGCGCGACTGGGTGGTGGTGCGCTGCATGGTCAACCTGGGGTGGGTCGCTCAAGACGGGGTCGCCGGCGGTGGGTTGTCCGACCCCCACGAGTGGGTGACCCGCAACGTGACGATCGTGAAGGCGATGCAGGCTGTCGAGGGGTGAACAACGCAGGCGTTCGGCGAGCCTGGGTCGTTCGTACGTACGCAAACTGCCTGTCAGTTGAGGGGGAATCGGCGAAGTGAATCGCGCCACACGCTCAGCCGGAGGCAGTGTGGGTACGGCCAAGCCAGCCCAAGCGCGTGGAATCGAGTGAGCCAGGCTCTACATCTCGGGAATGTTGAGGTTCTTGAACGAGGTGCCGCCGATCCACGGGAACAGCAGCGGAACCGTACGTGCGTACGCCTGGTAGTCGGGGCGGGAGCCGTACCGGCTCTCGTGTTTGCGTTCCAGCCGCTTCGCTGCCCCGAGCATGATGATGGCGAGCGAACCGGTGCCGAGGGCGGCGATCAGCCACATCCACCAGGTGTTCAGGTACGGGGCGCCCGCGACTAGGTTCCCCAGCCACATGAGGATTTCGCCGAGGTAGTTGGGCGTCCGTACCCACCCGAACAGGCCCGTGGACGCGAAGGCGTCGGGATCGGCCCGTTTGATCGCCGACTTTTGCCGGTCTGCCATCGACTCCACGACCAGGCCCGACGTCCCGACAGCCACGCCGATCCATTGGACTGCGGCTCCCGCCAGGCCGGGTGTGGAAGCCGACGTCGCGGCGAACACCGCCGGCGACACCATCGCCAGGTAGAGCAGCGTGACCGTGGGCCAGATCACGAGTTTGCGGCCCAAGGAACCGGGCACCTCGCCCGCGACCCGCTGGTACGACTCCTGCCGCTCCCGCGACACGATGTAGGAGCCCAGCCGCACCCCCCACATCCCGAGCATCGCGATTTGGGCCCACGTGCCCAGAGCGACGTGGCCCGCGCGGGCGATCACGAGGGCGACCATCATGGCGGCGACGGAGAAGGCGTACCCGACGCTGATGAAGTGGACGAAGCGCCGGAACCCGATGCTGGTCACAGCAAGGCCGACGACGGCCAGGAGGAGCCAGGTCATCGCCGGGCCGATCAAAGCCAGCATGCGGGCGAGTATAGGAAGACCTCCCCGCGGCGCACGCGCTGAGGCACGGCTTGCCGTACCCACACACGGTGTGTTTGCATCCGCTGCGGAGGGATGATCCATGCACAACGTGAGCCTGATCGGCGCGCCGACCGACATCGGCGCCTCGACGGTCGGCTGCCGGCTCGGCCCGCAGGCGCTTCGGGTAGCCGGCATCGTCGATGCATTGGAGGGGTACGGCTGCCACGTTCGCGACGTCGGCGACCTGACCGGACCCCCGAATCCTCAGCGACCTGCGGTCGCCGGCTACCGGCACCTCACCGAAGTGGTCGACTGGAACAGGGTCGTGTACGGCGCCGTGCTCGCCGAGCTCGAAGCGGGGCGGTTCCCGCTCCTGCTCGGAGGGGACCACAGCCTCGCTATCGGTTCGATCTCGGCCGTCTCTCGCTTCTGTCGCGATCACGGTCGGAAACTGCGAGTGATCTGGGTCGACGCGCATGCGGATTTCAACACGGCTCAACTCACGCCGTCGGGGAACATCCACGGCATGCCGGTGGCGTGCCTGACCGGACACGGTCCCGAGGACCTGACCGGACTCGCCGGGTTCCGGCCGGCGATCCAGCCGGGTCAAATTCGGCAGATCGGACTGCGCAGTGTCGACCCGGGAGAGAAGAGATTCCTCGCCCAGGAAGGGATCGAGGTCTTCGATATGCGTTACCTCGACGAAGTCGGCATGCGCCGGACCATGCGTCGTGCCCTGGCCGGTCTCGACGAAGACACGCACGTGCACCTGTCTCTCGACCTCGACTTCGTGGATCCGGCCATCGCCCCGGGGGTAGGGACGCCGGTCCAAGGCGGGCCGACGTACCGGGAAGCTCACCTGTGCATGGAGATGCTCGCGGACTGCGGGCAACTCGGGTCGATCGATCTGGTCGAACTGAACCCGGCGCTCGATCTGCGCAACACCACGGCTCAACTCGCTGTCGACCTGCTCGAATCGCTGTTCGGCAAGAGCACGCTGCTGCGGCTGCACGAACGGCCGGACGCCTGACTTCGAACGGTAGGAAGCGCGAGGCAGGATCGAGGTACGCACGACAGGCTCCCGAGGGGACGACATCATGGCCAAGCGAGACGTCCAAGTCAGAAGGGTCTACGACCCGGTCGAGCCGACTGACGGCACGAGGGTGCTGGTGGACCGACTGTGGCCGCGGGGCGTGAGCAAGGAGCGAGCCCACCTCGACGAGTGGCTCAAACAGGTCGCCCCGTCTTCCGAGCTCAGGACCTGGTACGGCCACGACCCGGCCAAGTTCGACGAATTCGCGAGGCGCTACCGGGCCGAGCTGAAGCAGGGCGAGCAAGCCACGGCCCTGGCCGAACTCGAGCACCTCGTCGCCGACGGGCCGGTCACCTTGCTGACCGCTGCGAAGGCGAGCAACATCAGCGAGGCAACCGTGCTGCGTGACCTCCTGACCGGCAGGTGACCTATTTCACCGAGCCGGACATCAGTCCGGAGATGAAGTAGCGGCCGAGGGCGATGTAGACGATCAGCGTCGGCAACGAAGCGATCAGCACCCCGGCCATCATCTGCGGGTAGTTCGGGTTCTGACCACCGGCCAGTTCCATCAACTGGTACGTCACCGGACCGTTGGTGCGGTTGGTCAGGAATAGCGCGAAGAGGAAGTCGTTCCAGGCCGAGGTGAACTGCCAGATCAGGGCGACCACGAAGCCCGGAGCCGAGATCGGCAGCACGATCGAGGTGTAGGTCTTGAACATCCCGGCGCCGTCGACCTCGGCCGCCTCGATGATCTCGGTCGGCACGGTCGTCGCGTAGTAGTTCCGGAAAATCAGTGTGCAGATAGGGATTCCGTAGATCGTGTGGGCTGCGATGAGCTTGACGATGCCGTCGAAGGCGGGGATCACGCCTTGGATCCCGAGCATCATCCCCTGCAGCGGGATCATGACGGCCTGGTACGGAATGAACATGCCGAACAGGAAGAGCGTGAACAGCACCGTCGATCCGGGGAAGCTCCATTTCGAGAAGACGTATCCGTTGAGGGACCCGAGAATCGACGACAGCACGGCTGCGCAGACACCGAGGACGAGCGACCGCCCCATGCCTGGTGCGAGCCGCTGCCAGGCCGACGACCACCCTTCGACCGACAGGTGCGACGGGAGCGACCAAGCTTCGCTGGGGCTGACCCCGGCGGCGTCCTTGAGGCTGGTGACGAGCAGCACGTACAAGGGGATCAGTACCAGAGCAGCGAAGAAGATGAGCAGCGCGTACTGCACCGGGCGCCAACCCGAGACGCGCTTCTTTCGCGGCGTGGAGAGAGCCGGGGGTGCCACAGTTGCGACTGCCATCACCGGGTCTCCTTCTCGGTCTTGTTCGTATAGATGAGGTACGGCACGACCACGACCGCGACGATGAGCAGCAGGATCGTGGCGTTGGTGGCAGCCATCTGGGGATTGTCCTGGTTGAAGAGCTGCGTCCACATGAGTGTCGCGGGCACCTCGGACCGGTAGCTGTTCGCCCCGGCGATCGAGTAGATCAGGTCGAACATCTTCATGGACATGTGGCCGACGATGATCAGGGCTGACAAGGCGATCGGCGACAGCTGCGGGAAGAGCACGTGGCGGTAGATCTTCCACTCCGAGGCGCCGTCGACGCGGGCTGCTTCGCGTTGGTCAGTGGTGATTCCGCGGAAGCCGGCGAGGAAGAGCGCCATCACGTACCCGGACAGCTGCCAGACCGCCGGCATCGCCATTGCCGCCATGTTGAAGGGACCCGGATCGGACCACCACTGATTTTGCAGGCCAGGCATGCCGAGCTTGACGAACAGTTGGTTCAACCCGAGCGCTTGATCGTCCTTCGCCGGGGACAGCAACCAGCGCCAGACAACACCGGCGGCGACGAACGACACGGCCATCGGGAACAGGTAGACGGATCTGAAGATCCCCTCACCGCGGCAGCCTCGCTCGAGGAGCACCGACCACAGCAGGCCGAAGAAGATCGTGCCGACGATGAACGTGACCGTCAGGACCAGCAGGTTCCACAGGGCGTGCTGGTACCGGTCGTCTCCGAGCAACTGGCCGTAGTTCGCCAGTCCACCGGGGTTGATCACCTTGTCGGTGATGATGTCGGTCGACCGCTCCAGCGAGGTCTTGACGTTGTCGCCGATCAAGCCGTACACGAAGATGCCGACGAGCACGATCGAAGGCGAGAGAACGAGCAAGCTCGGGAGCCATGACTTGGCTCGACGCATGGCGGAACCCCCGGGGTCTGTGACGCGCTGGTGGGTCGCGCCGGTGGGGGTGTGACTCCCCCACCGGCGCGATTGAGATCAGGCCTGGTTCTTCTGAGCCGCGGCGACGAGATCGCTGACGAGCGTCTTCGAATCCTTGGTCCCCATGTACTTGGAGACCGCGGTCGAGATATCGCTGTTCCACGCGAGGCTCACGGCTGCGCCGTGGGCGATCGACGGAACGATCTTGTCGGCCTTGAAGGAAGCCATGGCGCCCTGCTGGTAGGCCGGGAAGTCGCTCGCCGGAACGTCAGTACGGGCAGGGATCGAGCCCTTGGCGAGGTTGAACGCCTTCTGGCCGGAAGCCGAACCGATCGTGTTCAGCCAGTCCTTGGCCCCGGCGGGGTTCTTGGCACCCTTGGGAAGCGTGAACGAGTCGGCGAGGAAGTCGAAATTGCCCTTGGTTCCCGGAGTCGGGTAAGCGACGTAATCCTTGTCGTACGTCTTGTTCTTCGCATTGAACTCGGCCAGGGCCCAGTCACCCATCACGTTGTAGGCCGCCTTGCCGTCGATGACCATGTCGGTCGCGCCTGGCCAGTCGTCACCGTCGGACGGCGTGTTGGCGAAGGCCAGCAGTTTGCCGAAGTGGTCCGCGGCGGTCGTGACGCAAGCGTCGGTCCACGGGGTCTTGTTGGTGAACAGGCCGTTGTACTTGTCCGTGCCGCAGTCGGCAATCAGGACGTTCTCGAACAACTGCACTTGGGTCCAGGTGCCGCCGATGCTCAGGGGGGTGGCGACGCCGCTGCTCTTGACCTTGGCCATGTCGGCGAGCCAGTCGTCGATCGTGGCGGCCGAGGTCGTCACGCCGGCCTTGTCGAGTACGGCCTTGTTGGCCCACACGACGTTGGCGCGGTGAATATTCGAGGGCACCGAGTAGATGTTGCCCTTGACCGTCAGCAGGTCGAGCAGGTTCTGCGGGAAGACCTTGCTGCCGCCGAGGGCGTCGACGACGTCGTTGACGGGCACGATCTGGCCCTTGCGGATGTAGTCCTGGAGCTCTGCGCCCGCGTGACCCTGGAACGAGTCGGGCGGGTTGCCGTTCGCGAGGTCCGACGCGAGCTTGGCCTTGGCGTTCGAGCCGGCGCCGCCTGCGACGGCCAGGTTGACGAACTTGTCATTGGGGTAGTTGGTGGTGAATTCCTTCTGCAGAGCGTCGAGGCCGAGCTTCTCCGAGCCGTCCGCCCACCAGGTGAAGACGCCGACGTCGCCGCCGGCTCCACCGCTCTTAGCCGCCGAACTGGCCGCCGGCGCAGGCGTGCTCGAGGAGCTGGTCGTGCTGCTGCAGCCCGCAAGCGCCAAGGCGGCGGCAGCGGCCACAGCGAAGAACTTCCTACCGATCACGGATTCAACCGTCCTTCCGAGAACCTTCGCGACCGTGCGAAGGTAGGGCGGCACCGTCGCCGCTTCGACTGAAACGTACGGTATGGCTGATCAGGTAACAAGGTTCATGACAGCGCGCCGGGAATCGGTTACGACATTGTGATGACCAGGGAAGACGCGTCAACCGAGGTCAAACCCGACGGGTGGAGTGCGGATCTGAGGGCGCGGCTCGGTGGGAGAGATTCTCGAGGGATCGTGCCCGGTTCGGCGATGCTGACTCGACACCTCGATCCGGATGGGAGTCAGCGTGAGCGAACTCAGAACCCGCACCTACGTTGCGTACGGTGCAGGGGACTTCGCCAACAATCTGGTGTTCTCGATGCAGGGGATGTTCCTGCTGATCTACTACACCAACGTGGTCGGGCTCGATCCCGCTCGGGTCGGATTCATGTTTCTCGCCGTCAGAATCCTCGGGGCGTTTGCCGATTTGGTGGCAGAACGACTTGTCGACATAACAACGTATCGCTGGGGGCGGTTCAGGCCGTACCTCGTGTTCGCCTCCCTCCCGCTCCTGCTCATTTCGGTGGCCACGTTCTCGGTGCCTGGGTTCGGAGGGAACCAGACGTTCCAGTACGGCTATGCCTGGGTGACGTACGCGCTGCTGGGTGTGCTCTATTCGCTGGTCAATATCCCGTACGGCTCCCTCGCCACGGCGATGACGCAAGAGCCGGTCGAGCGGGCGAAGCTCGGTATCTGGCGAAGTCTCGGGCCCACGATCTCGATGATCGGCTTGGTGATCGTGGTGTCACCGCAGATCACGCGGCTGGGAGCCAACCCCGACGCCCTCCAGAGCTTCCTCACGGCGACGACTCTGGTGTTCACGGTCATCGGGTACTCGGCCTTCGTGTGGTGTTTCGCCGAATGTCGCGAACAGGTCAGTCGGCCCCACCGGACCGTCACGGTGCGGGAGACGCTTGCCACGCTGAGGAGCAATCGCCCGCTGGTCATCCTGTGCATCTCCGACATGGTCTTTCTCACCGGCGCCTTCGGAGTGCAGGCAGCGCAGGCCTACTACGCGGCTTACGTGCTCGGCGATTCGTCTTCGATGATCTGGATGATCGTGGCGACGTCTGTGGCGGCGTTTCTGGGGGTACCGATCATGCCGAGAGTGGTACGGCGGATCGGCAAGAAGGGTACGTACTACGTGGGCGCCGTCAGGAGAATTGCGGTGGGTGTGTGGATGTTTCTCATGCCGACGACGCTGGTGGTGGTCTACGCGTCGTTCTTCGTCATGGGGATCTTCCAGAATTTCGGGATGGCACTGGCGTTCGTGTTCCAGGCCGACACGGTGGAATACGGAGAGTGGAAGAACGGCGTGCGAACCGAGGGGACCACGTACGCGATCTATTCGTTCTTCCGCAAGATTGCCCAAGCCGTGGCTGGTGCAGCAACCGGGTACGCCTTGGCCTTCGGCGGGTTCGTCGTCAAGGCACCCCGACAAGCCGAATCCGCGCTCGTCACCATTCGAGGGATCGTCGGCCTCGGACCCGCCGTCTTCGCGTTGTTGGGCGGAGCACTGTTCCTGGCGTATCCCTTGACGGACACCAGGTATCGAGAGTCTTGGCCGACCTTCGCGCCCGGCACGCGGCCCACGAAGTGGCAGGGTGACACACCAGCAGAAGAGGTTGGGCGCAGAACTGAGCGAAATGACAAACGTGTAGTTTTCCCCATGCTGTGGATAAGTGTGTGGATGGCTCGTTCGGCGGAAGAGGCACGTGCCGGACGGGGCGCCGTATCGGTAGGGTCGCGGAGTGACTTCGACCACCTCCGTGGGTCCGGGCGTTCCTCGCGGGACTCCCTCGTGGACTCAGCACGTTTCACGTGAAACACTGCCGCCGCCACCACAGACCCGCGTTGTGGTTGTCGTTAACCAGAAGGGTGGCGTTGGCAAGACCACCACAGCCGTGAATCTGGCCACCGCGCTCGCCGAGGGTGGGCTGTCCGTTCTCGTGGTCGATATGGATCCCCAAGGGAATGCATCGACGGCCTTGGGGGTCGACCATCGGCAAGGGGTGCGGGGGACGTACGAAGTCCTCATCGACCAAGACGAGATGGCATGGCATGTCGTACCCAGTCCTGAAAGCCCTGGCCTCACCGTCCTGCCCGCGACGATTGATCTCGCGGCGGCGGAGATCGAACTGGTGGCGATCGCGGGCCGGGATCATCGTCTCCTCGATGCGTTGGCCACCTATCTCGCCCACCAGCCGGTTGATTACGTCATCCTCGACTGCCCACCTTCCCTCGGCCTCCTGACCCTGAACGCCCTGGTGGCGGCGAAGGAGATCTTGATCCCGATCCAGTGCGAGTACTACGCCCTCGAAGGCGTCTCCCAGCTCGTACGGACGATCAACCTCGTCAAGGGCAACCTCAACGACTCGTTGCGCGTCTCGACGGTGATCCTGACGATGCACGACGGCCGGACCAAACTCTCAGCTCAGGTGGGCGACGAGGTGCGTCGCCACTTCCCGACCGAGACGCTCGACACGGTGATCCCTCGCTCGGTCCGCGTGTCCGAAGCGCCGAGCTATGGACAGACCGTCATGACCTACCAACCACAGTCCCCCGGCGCGGCTGCCTATCGTTCGGCCGCCCGGGAGATTGCCATCCGACCGGAGCCGCCACGATGACACCACCACGCCACCCGGGACTCGGTCGAGGGCTCGGTGAACTGTTCCAGCGGACAGACGAGGGGGCCGACAGTCGTACGACTCTGCCGGAGGGGGTCCGCTTCGCGGAGCTGCCGGTCGGGTCGATCACGCCCAACCCCCGCCAACCGCGGCAGGTGTTCGACGAAGAACTGCTCGACGAACTGGTCGACTCCATCCGGGAGGTCGGAGTCCTACAGCCGATCGTGGTGCGCCCGCTAGACGGCGATCGATACGAATTGGTGATGGGCGAGCGTCGCCTCAGGGCGGCAAGCCAGGCCAAACTGGCCACTATTCCCGCGATCATTCGACCCACGGAGCAGGCAGACCTCCTGCGTGACGCCCTGCTCGAGAACCTGCACCGGGCTCAGTTGAATCCGCTCGAGGAAGCCGCGGCGTACCAGCAATTGCTTTCGGATTTCTCGTGTACGCAGGAGGAACTGTCGCAACGCATCCATCGATCGCGCCCCCAAATCAGCAACACGATCCGCCTCTTGCGTCTGCCCCCGGCCGTGCAGCGACGGGTCGCGGCCGGTGTGCTCAGCGCCGGCCATGCGCGAGCCCTGCTCGTGCTCGAGACGGCCGAGGCGATGGAGCACCTGGCGGGCAGGATCGTGGCGGAGGGTCTGTCCGTACGTGCAACAGAGGAAGCGGTCACGCTGGCTAGCCGTACGGCCGAACCGACGACCAGGGCAGCCCGGGCGGCGCGCGAACGAAACCCTCGGTCGTACGACATCGCCGAAAGCCTGTCCAACCGGCTGGACACCCGCGTCAAGGTCGACATCGGCCGAAACCGCGGCAAGATCACGATCGAGTTCGCCGGTGAGGAAGACCTGGATCGCATACTGAAGCTACTTAACGATTCAGACACAAACAACTAAACCTGTTTGTCGATAAGCCGCTACGTCTGCAAACGGGTTGTGCAGCTCGGACCCGGCACGGTACAACGCACTGAAGGAGGCGCCATGGCACGGTCGAAAGCAGGATCGGTAGAACTCCTCAATCAGACGGCGCTCGGCCTGCCCGGCGTGACGACGGACTGGAGCTCCGACGAACGACCGATCTATCAGGTGAGCAGAAAGTCCTTCGTCTTCTTCAGGACTCCACGCAAGGATGCGGTCGACCCCGAGACAGGCGAGCTGCTCGACGACGTGATCGTCATGTGGTGCAGTCAGGAGGACAAGACGGCGCTCCTGTCCGTTCCGGGCACCCCGCTGTTCACCACGGACCACTTCAACGGACATCCCTCGGTGTTGGTACGTCAGTCCCGCCTGCCTGAACTCGCTGCCGACGAACTCGTCGAACTCGTGCAGGATGCCTGGATCTCACGTGCACCGAAGCGAGCGGTCCAAGCGTGGTTGAGCGAGCGAGGCCTGGCCGGCTGAGCTGACGACAGGAGAAGGCTGGTTCGGCCGAGCACTCAGCGGCGAACGTCGGGATTGCTGTCGGCCAGCTTGCGCTGGACGTCCTTGCGGGCGAAGTACTCGGCAACGAATGACAAGAACGGCACGGTTCCGGCGAGCCCGATCATCACCAGGTTTCGCAAAGACCACTTGACGCGCCGGCCGAGATCCCACGCCGTGACGAGCAGCAGCATGTACAGCCACCCGTGAGGAATCCCCAAGTAGGTGACCCACCGATCGTCGCCCCAGACGTACTTCAACGGCATGGCCACGAGAACCAGGAGCACGAGGAGCACCCCGACGACGTACGCCATGATCCGGTACCGCACGAGGGCCGCCTTGACCTTGGGTATCTCGGCGGCGGGAATGATCGGCTTCAGCGGACTGACGAACGGGTGGTCGGTGGAGGTACCGCTCGGCTCACTCACTGCTACTCCCCTCGTTCGGCGCCTCCGACAGGCTACCTGGCTCGTCGACGGGGTCTGCCAAGGCCAGCCCGCGGCGGTGGTAGTTCCGTGCGAACACGACCGACATGGCCAGCCCGAAGACGCCGAACGCCCACCACTGCAAGGCGTACCCGCCGTTGCGGGACTGTCCGTCGTACGTCGGCAGCACGACCGTTGCGGGGCGCATGCCCTGGGCGGTCGCGTCGGCTTCACCCAGCGTCACGTACCCGGCCACCAAAGGCTGCCGCCACACCTGCGCGAGCGCCTGCAGGCGCACCGAGCCGTACGACCCGGCCGGTACGGGATGATCGGCCTGTGCCTCGGTGGGCAAGAAGACGCCGGTCTGGGTGACGGTTCCGGTCGGCGGGGGTGACGGCGGGGCCAGGCCGCGGACCACCGCGACCACCCGCCCGTCGTCGAGCAGCAGAGCGGTGAGGATTCGCCGTACCCCGTCGGCGCCGACGATCTGAACCTCTTGGCTCGGCACGTACGTGCCCGTGACGATGACCGTACGGCCCCACAGTTCCCCGACCGCGTCGCCGGTATGCGACGCATCGAGCCGGACCGCCGGCGCGGCCGCCGCCGACGCAGCCGCCTGCACGCCCTGACCGGTGAACACCTGGGCCTGCCACATCCCTAGCCAGCCGCACACACCGGCCACCACTAGCCCGACCGTGGCGATCGCGCCCGAGATCAGCCTTCTCCGAACCAGGCTGGACGCAGTCATCGCCCCTCGACAGCCCGCGAACGGGCCGCCGCGACCAAACGGGACAACAGCGCCCCCAGACTCAAACCCGCAGCCTCCACGGCCAACGGGAGCAGTGACGTCTCGGTCATGCCGGGGGCCACGTTCGCCTCCAGGAAGACAGGCTGACCGTCGGAATCGATGATCATGTCCGTACGTGACAGGTCGCGCAGCCCGAGCGTGTGGTGTACGGCCAAGGCCAGCTCGGCGCACCGCTCGGCTACGTCGGGCTCGATCTCGGCGGGCACGAGGAAGCGGGTCGCGCCCGCGGTGTAACGGGCGGTGTAGTCGTACACCCCGGACTCCGGCCGGATCTCGACCACGGGCAACGCGACGGGCCCGGACTCGGTGTCCATGACCGAGACGGCGACTTCGGTCCCGGTGACGAAGTGCTCGACGACGGCAGACCCCCCGTACGAGTAGGCCTGCACCATCGCCGCCGGAAGATCCTCGACGGTCGTCACCTTGACGCAGCCGAGCGCCGAGCCGCTGCGCGAGGGCTTGACCATGAGCGGCAACCCGATCTTCTCCGCGAGTGCGGCGACCAGCGGGGCGGCCCCGAGCTCACGGAACGTGTCGTCTGACAAGGCCACTTGATGGGGAGTCCGCAAGCCGGCGCCGGCGATGACAGGCGTCGCGATGGACTTGTCGAACGTGAGCCGGCAAGCCGTGGCGCTGCTTCCGACGTACGGCACACCTGCCAGTTCCAGCGCCTGCCGCAGGGCTCCGTCTTCACCGGCGCCCCCGTGCAGCACTGGCACGCAGACCGGGTTGTCGAGTTCGGCCAGTCGCTGCAGCAGCGTCGAGGTGACGTCTGTTTCGACGACGTCATGCCCGACGTCGCGGAGTTCCTGGGCAACGCGGCGGCCGGAACGCAGTGAGACGTCGCGTTCGTGCGACAGCCCACCGGCGAGGACGACGACGAGTTCAGTGGTCATTCATGGCTCCTAGCTGAGGTCGGGGGCGGGGGCGGCGGCGAGATCGCGCGACGGTGGGGTGGCGTCGAGCCCGAACGTCTGGTGGATGGCCAGTTCCGCCTTGAGCACTTCACCGAGGCGGCGGGTTCCTTCGATGATCCGCTCGGGGGTGGGGAAGCAGTACGACACGCGAATGTTGCGGCTGCCGAGCCCGTCGGCGAAGAACGCCGTCCCGGGCACATACGCGACCCGGTTCGTCACGGCTCGTGGCAGCAGGGCTTGTGAGTCGAGGCCCTCGGGCAGCGTGACCCAGACGAAGAAGCCGCCGGACGGCTTGGTCCAGGTCGTACCCGCAGGCATATGTTCGCCCAGGCCGGCGAGCATGGCGTCGCGACGGGCCCGGTACATGTCCTTGAAGACCGTGATCTGAGCTTTCCAGTCCCAATGGGCGAGATAGGTGGAGATGGCGTACTGGCTGAACACCGGCGGGCACAGGGTCGCGGCTTCTTGGGCGAGCACGAGCTTTTCTCGTACGGCATGAGGTGCCAGCACCCAACCGACTCGGAATCCAGGGGCGAACGTCTTCGAGAACGAACCGAGATAGACCAGGTGGTCGGTCGCCATGGAGCCGATCGCGGGAAGAGGGTCGGCATCGAGGGACAGCAGGCCGTACGGGTTGTCCTCCACGATCAGCACATCGAGTTCCTCGGCGATCTCGACCACCGCTCGACGTCGCTCCAAGCTGGTCAGGATCCCCGACGGGTTGTTGAAGTTCGGAATGGTGTAAAAGAACTTCACCTTCTTGCCGGCCGCGCGGCAGCTCAGTACCGCCGCCCGCAAAGCGTCGGGCAGCACCCCGTTCTCGTCCATCGCGACGTGCACGACGTGGGTCTGATACGCCTGAAACGTGCCGAGGGCTCCGACGTACGACGGCGCCTCGGCGAGAATGACGTCGCCCGGATCGCAGAAGGTGCGCGTCACCAAGTCGAGCGCTTGCTGGGAGCCCGTCGTGATCGTCAGGTCGTCGGCGTGCCCGGAAATGCCCTCCAACGCCATCACGTCGCAGATCTGCTCGCGGAGCATCTCCTCGCCTTGGCCAGAGCCGTACTGCATGGCCTTGGTGCCCTGCTTGCTCACCAACTCCGCGAGGTTCTGACCGATGACGTCGAGCGGCAGGTCGGCGATGTTCGGCATCCCGCCGGCCAAAGAGACGACCTCGGGCCGGTTGGCGACGGAGAAGAGAGCTCGAACGGCGGACACCTTCAAGCCGTGGGTACGTTCGGCGTAGCGATCGACGTACCGGTCCAGACGGGTGTCACGACGGGGTTCGGGAAGACTCACCCCACCACTCTGCCGTATTCGTGGCGTCGTCGTTACGATGGTTATTCAGCCGCACGCTGCTCGGGGGAGGGAGGCTGTGCTCGATGAGCCCCTCACCATGGCAGTTCGGCTCGGCAGGGCGCGTGCGGCGTGTTCTCGCCGCGGACCTGGATTCCCTTCCCTGGTGTGAATCTTGCTCGAGTCGCTCAGTATTGTCGGGCGATCCGGCCTGGGCTCTGGCCGCCGAGAACGAGTGGGGCTTCTGCGGCGTGTCGATCGTCTCGGACGGGCAGACGATCGCCGCCGCGCTGGTCTCTCCAGCCCTCTACGTGCCCCGCGGCCATCGACTCGCGTCAGCCGCGAACGCCGACGCAGCCGCCTTGCTGTGGCTCCGCGTCGCCGACGAGCGGCGCGGCGGCAACCTGGGTAAGCAGCTCGTGCAAGGGCTGGCGGCCCGTCTGGCCGACCAACGGAACATTCAAGCGATCGACGCGACCTGCTCGACCGAAGGGGTGTGTACGGCACCCGCCCCGGCCTGGCTCGACAAGGTCGGGTTCCATGCCTTGTCGGACGGGGTTCGGTACCGGCTGGACCTGGCCGCGGCCGAGTCGTGGTTGTCCCGGCAGGCGGACGTGTGGCGTCAGGTGTCGCAGGCGCTCAAACCGCAACGGCCACCCCGCCCGGTGACCCCGTCGAGCCGTACCTCAAACCAGGCGTAGCGACCTGCTCAGGTGCCGACGCCGTCGGCCACCTGCCCTGCGATCTGCAGGAGGTCCTGGCTCGGCATGTCGGTGAGGGTGACGGCCATGACCGCCGTACTGCGTTTGACGGTGACGCAGGCCAAGCGTGTGCTGTCGTAGATCCGGCCGCAGGCCCCTCCGGGCAACGTGTTGATGTTCGTGGCGGACAACTCTTTCAGTGCGGCTTCGGCACTGGTCTGAGGTCGAGAAGCGATGGCGACGAACTGCTGGACGCCGCCGAGACTGTAGGTCGACGACACGGTGGCCACGCCGGTGACCGGATGCGTCGACGCGGATGTGCCGGTCGCCGGGTCGCGCTGGTAGTCCCCGGCCCGCAGCGGGAGGGTCAACGGGCCCTCGGGCAGTAACGAGGCAATAGGCGTGCCTGACCTGGAGAACCCGTAGGCCACCGCCCCGACGATCAACGCGAGCACCAGCACTGCCGCGGCCAGGTAGAGGTTCCGCCTGGGATTCTTCGCGAGCCGCTGGGCCCGGCTGGTGGCGCGGGAGGGGACGGCACGGCCGAACCTCGCCCCACCGATCGCTCGGGAGGCTCGCCCCGGTCTGGTCGGCGCCGTCGCGTCGGCGGAATCCGGGGGCTGCTCGGTGGTGCTGGCTTCGGTCGAGTCGACGCCGTGCGAGGCATCGCCGGTCGGAGCGACGCTGCGATGCGGGACTGTCGCCGTGAGGTCGTGCGGCTCTGGAGTCAGGGACGCCGGCGGCGACCCTCCCTCGACGAAGGACGGTGGGGCCTGGTCAGGGCGGCGGAAGAGCGCATGCGTGTCGCTGGCCCCAGGCGAGCCCTCGATCAGGCTCTGGGCTGATCTCGGCACTTGTTCAGTCTGGGAAGGAATATCGGGGTCTTTCTCGTCGCTGGCGTCGGGTGTCGGACGGTTGACCGTACCGCCTGAACCTGTGCTCACCGACGCCAGCCCCTCCGATGATTCGTCCGCGACCGCACCCTCGTCTCGGTCGTCGATAGAGTTGTCGGATTCGGTTCGTACGACATCGTCGGCGGGTGCGTCGTCGACGTCAGCGGGTTCGTCGGTGGGTTCGTCGTCAGAAGTGGCAGGTGCCTCGCCGGCCGGATCGAGCGGTGCTTCATCGGTGTTCGGCTCAGTGTGTCCGGGACCGTGGGCAGATGGGCCAGCGGCTGCGTTCGGCCCGTCGTCGTCAAGATGGATGAGCCGGGCCTCGAGGACGTCGCCGCCCCAGCTAGGCGTGGCGGGTTTGCTGCCCGATCTCGTCGGTCGAACTGCGCCTTCGCCCGCACTGTCGGCTCCGGTTGCGCTTTCCGCGTGGGCTCCGTCGGTCCCGGGCCACGAGGGGGTCGCTCCCGGACGAACTGAAATCGAATGCGCTGCGGCGAGGACTTCGTCGGCGGAGACGGCGTCGTCAGCAGGAAGCGAGCCGGAGTCGCGGGCAGCCGTACCTGAGTCGCGGGCAGCCGTACCCCAGGAAGGGGGAGGCCAGGAGGGAGTCGAGCGGTCGCTGGGTAGAGGCATGGGAGAGTCCGCGGTCAGGCGACCTCGTCGAGGGCCTTGCGCAGGCTCATCTTGGTCACGGCCCCCGTCATCTGCTTGACGATCTCGCCGCCGGAGAAAATGAGGATCGTCGGGAGGTTGCGAACGCCGTACTGGGCCGGCGTCACCAGGTTGTCGTTCGTGTCGAGTTTGACGAAGGTGATGCGCCCGTCGTACTGCTTGGCCAGTTCGTCGAGGATCGGCGACAGCTGCTTGCACGGCGAGCACCAGTCCGCCCAGAAGTCGACCAGCACGGGTGTGGTCGAGGCCAGCACGGTGGAGGCGAAATCGGCATCGGTGACAGCTGTGGCGTTGGACATGGTGCTCCTCTTCTTCGGGTCGTCAGTCTGCCGCAGCGGACTGACAAAACCGAGCGTGGGGTCAGGCGGGTACGGCAGTGGCCTCGGCGAGCTGGGCTACGTCGGCCAGGTCGCTGAGGTATCGCTCGGCGTCCAGGGCCGCTGCGCACCCGGACCCGGCGGCGGTGATCGCCTGGCGATAGGTGTGGTCGACCAGATCGCCACACGCGAAGACGCCGGCGAGGCTCGTGCGAGTGGATCGACCCTCGGCCTCGACGTAGCCAGCGGCATCGAGATGCACCTGATCGCGCACCAGTTCAGACCGCGGCTCGTGCCCGATCGCGATGAACAAGCCGTCGCACGGCAGCTCCCGGGTCTCGCCGGTGACCGTGTCGCGCAGGGTGATGCCGGTCACCTCGGTGTCGCCGGCGATCGCGACCACTTCGGAGTTCCACACGAAGTCGATCTTGGGGTCGGCCTCGGCCCGGGCGCGCATGATCTTGCTGGCGCGTAACTCGTCGCGGCGGTGCACGATCGTCACCGACCGGCCGAACCGGGTCAGGAAGGTGGCCTCCTCGACGGCTGAGTCGCCACCGCCGACGACCACGATCTTCTTGTCCCGGAAGAAAAATCCGTCGCACGTCGCGCACCAGGAGACACCGCGGCCCGACAGACGTTCCTCGTCGGGGATGCCGAGTTTCTTGTAGGCCGAACCCATCGCCAGCACCACGGTCTTCGCCTGATGTTGCGTGCCGTCGGAATCGACCACGACCTTCACCGAGCCGTCGAGCCGCATCTCGACGACGTCGTCGGTGATCAGTTCGGCACCGAACCGCTCCGCCTGGGCGCGCATCTGGTCCATGAGATCGGGGCCCTGGATGCCCTGAGAGAAGCCCGGGTAGTTCTCGACCTCGGTGGTGTTCATGAGCGCCCCACCGGCGGTGATCGATCCTTCGAAGACCAGCGGCTTCAACTCGGCCCGGGCTGCGTAGATCGCGGCCGTGTAGCCCGCCGGGCCCGACCCGACGATGATGATGTCCCGCACGCTCATTCGGCGATGCTCCTCTTGGCTGTGAGTCTCACGCGGCCCGGAAACGGTGAAACGTCGCTCGGGTCAACTCTTCATTATCCACAGATGTTCCCCGCGCGCCCGGTTGTCCACAGGCTGGGTGGTCATCGCTTGTGCGGTGGCGTCGGAATGTGAAAGGAAGTGAGCAACCGCGCGTCACCCCCGACACCCCCGAGCGAGGTCCGATGTCGACGTCATCGTCGTTGCGTCCCCACGGCGCCCAGCTTCGCGCTCGTCGAAGCATGCGGCTGGTCGTGTTCGGCTTGCTGCTCGCCTGCCTCGGCTCGCTGGGTGCGGTGACGCTGTACCAGCGGGGTACGACGAGCCAACCCGTCCTCGTGGCCACACGCACGATCAGCCGCGGCGAGGTGATCGGGCGCAACGATCTGCGGATCGTCGACGTCAGCGTCGGCGAGGGACTCAGGTTCGTGCCGGCCGGCAGCCAGACCGAGGTGGTGGGTCAAGTGGCATTGGTCGACCTCGCGGACGGCAGTCCGCTCACCCCTGGGTCGTACGGCAAGGCGGTCGTCGCGGCCGGCATGGTCCACATCGGTCTACGCCTGGCGGCGGGGCGATTGCCGGTGCGAGACCTTCCGGCTGGCACGCCCGTACGGCTGATCGGCGTGTCGACCAAGGATGGGGCAACCGGAGAGAACGTAGGTACGGGGGTCGTGGTGACCTCACCGCGGGCGACCAGCGACGGGGCCGCATCTGTGCTCGACATCGCGGTGAGATCCGAATTGGCGATCGTTGTCGCGCAGCTGGCCGCCACCGACCGGCTCGTCGTGGTCCGGGAGGCGGCGTGAGCATCTCGATACTGGTCAGTGCCGGTGGTGCACCGGGAGTCACGGCGCTGGCCGTAGCTCTGAGTGTTCTGGGTTCCGGGCAGACCGTACTGGTGGATGCAGATCCTCATCCGGCACAATCCGTGCTCGCCGGATTCCTACGCGGGAGCGACGCGACCGGTTCAGGCCTTCCGGCGCTGGCCCGTCAGGCCAGACAGGGCTTGACCACGGTGCCGGATCTGCGCGACTACTCGATTCCACTCACCGGCGACGAACTCACCCGCCGGTTCGTACCGGGGTTCGCGAACCCGGCGGCGGTGGGACTCTTCGAGCCCTTCTGGCCGATTCTGGGAGACGCCGTGGCGTCGGCATCTGCTGCGGGGGCGACCGTGACTGTCGATGCCGGGCGCGTGGGCCCCGACGGACCACCCAACGGCCTGGTCTCGGTGGCAGATGCCGTCCTGGTGGTCACGCGAAGCCACCTGTCAGCGCTGGCAGCACTCCGCCTCTACCTCCCCGGAATCGTCGACAGCCTCGAACGATCGCGAACGCGGGCCCAGCTCGGTCTCGTCGTGGTCGGGGCGGGGAAGCCGTACTCGACGGGGGAAATCCAACGACAGTTCCAATTGCCGGTCTGGGCCACGCTCCCGATCGACACGACTGGGGCCGCCGTGTTCAGCGAGGGCGCGCCGGATCCGAGGCGGTTGCAGCAGGGTGCGTACGTACGAGCCGTTCGCGGGGCTGCTGCCGAGATCGAGTCGCGCGTGTGGGGTCGGCGTCGTCTCGTGGCGGGTGTCTCATGACCGAGCTGTCGAACGTCCCGCTGTTCCGCACGGTGGTGCCCGACGGGGTACGGCTGCTCGCCGAGCGGCCCGCAGCCATCGTGACCGACGACGCTGCGATCGACTGGGAGCTGGTGGTCACCCTGCGGCGGGCGGCAGCGGCTCAGATCACCGACACCCTTGAGCGGCACCGCTCGGATCATGGCCGCCCCATGACCGATGCCGACCGGCGGGTCATGGGCCGATCTGTCATCCGTGGGGTCGTGCGGGAGCACGCCGAGGCCCTGAGCACGCGTGGCGAGGCACTGTGGCCTCCACAGGTGGAGCAGCGATACGCACGTGCTGTCGAAGATGCCGTGTTCGGGTACGGCAGGCTGCAGCCCCTGTTCGAGATCGCCGATGCCGAGAACATCGAACTCAACGGCCACGACGTGGTCAGGGTGCAGTTGTCCGACGGCCGGCGGGTCACCCATCCGCCGGTGGCCGACAGCGACGAGGAGTTGGTGGAGGCCATCCGATTCCTGGGAGAGTCCGCCGTACCCTCTCGCCCGTTCGACGCCGCTCATCCCACGATGACGCTGGCGCTGGGCCACAAGTTCCGGCTGCATGCGATCGGCTTCGGGCTGACGCATCGACCCAGCGTCACGATTCGGCAACACCTGTTGACCGACGTGTCACTGCACCATCTCGCTGCCACGGGGATGATGCCGGTCGACGTGGCGAGGATCCTCCACGCAGCCGTGTTGGCTCGCAAGTCGATCGTGATCTCGGGTGACCAAGGCGCCGGCAAGACGACGCTGCTGCGGGCCCTGATCGATGCCATCCCGAGAGGGGAACGCTTCGGCACCATCGAAACCGACTACGAGCTGCTCACCCATCTCCAGCCGGGCCGGGACAACGTGGTCGCCCTTCAGGCCAGGGTGGGAATGGGCGAGCAGGTGGACGGGCACTTCGTCGGGGAAGTCACGGTGGCCGATCTCATACCGGAAGCGTTGCGGCAGAATCTCACCCGGCTCGTCGTCGGCGAGGTGCGCGGCAGCGAGGCCGGTGCGATGTTCGAGGCCATGCAGGCTGGGCACGGGTCGCTGTCGACGACCCATTCGCACAGCGCGTCGTCGACGATGGATCGGTTGGCGTCTCGCGTCGCCATGGGTCGCGTGCTGGCCATTCACGAGGCGTACAGGCAGATCGCCCACAACATCGACCTCTTGGTTCACGTGGACCTTCGGGACGACACCTGGCGGGGAGGGCTGCGCTCCCGGTCGGTCAGCGAGGTACGGGAGCTGACCGGAGCGATCGAGGCCGACCGTCCGACCACCCACGTCACGTACCACCGTGACGCCTCGACCACCTCGTTCCATCCGAGTCAGCGGCTGCTCACCGACCTGACGCCGTTCTTCCAGGGGTGGGAGGTCAGGCCATGACCGCCCTGATGGCGGTGTGCGGAGCCGCCGCGGGGTTCGGCCTGGTGATCGTGGTGGCCGGACTGACGCCGCGCGCCGATCAAAGCCCGCCCGCGCGGTCCCTGCCAGGGCTCCGAGACCTCGCACGGACCCACCGCGCCGCGCTGGTCCGATGGTTGGTCGGAGGCCTCGCCGGACTCGTGGCGTTCGCCCTCACGGGGTGGCTGGTCCTGCTCCCGGTGGGCCCGGTCGCCGTGGTGGGGCTGCCGTACCTCCTCGCCTCGCCGCCGACCCCGGAGTTGGACCTGCTGCGGGCCCTGGATCGCTGGGTACGGTCGATCGCGACCATGCTGCCCACGGGCCGATCGATCATCGACGCCATCCGCCTCTCCGTCAGACATGCGCCCGAGGCGTTGGTGCAGCCGCTCGAACTCCTGGTCCTGCGCCTCGACGAAAGGTGGCCCCCCGCGGACGCTCTTCGGGCTTTCGCCGACCAACTCGACAGTCCTGACGCCGATGCCGTGGTGGCGGCCTTGATCCTGGCCGCCAAGCGCGGCGGAACGGGTGCGACGGCCACATTGACGGCCCTCTCCGACGCGATCCAGGAACGCCTGCGCGCCATGCGCGACATCGAGGCCGAGCGGGCCAAACCGCGGGTCGTCGTCCGGCAAGTCACGGTCATCACCCTCGTGGTTCTCGCCGGGGCATTGGTGATCGGGGGGCGGTTCTTCGCTCCGTACGGCACACCCGTCGGCCAGGTGGTGCTTGCCGTTCTGCTCGGCGTGTACGTCGTGTCGCTCGTCTTGCTCCGGCGCATGACCATGCTGCGGAGCCGGGAGCGCATCCTGCGGGGAGGTGTGCGATGACCGGGGCGGCCTGGGCGGCACTGTCGGGCGCGGCTGTCGTAGCTGGACTCTTCTTGGTCGCGTCCGCGCTGGTGCCACGCCCGGTGAGGCTCGACGACGCTTTGCACCGATTGGCCTCGGGCGAGGCGCCAGCGATGCAGATCGAGGGGTCGTACGGGTGGGAGGACCGGCTAGGCCGTGCGGCACACCACCTCGAACGGCCCATCAGTGCGAAAACGTCGGCCCTGCTGGAGTTGAAAGGGATCCAGACGTCGAGGTTCCTCGCCGACAAGGTGGTCCTGGGTGTGCTGGGACTAGCCGTGCCCACAGTGATCGGGGTCGCATTCGGACTCTTGCTCGGCACCGGATTGGCTCTCCCTTTGGGGGTGTCGTTGGTGGCGGGCACGGTCGGCTTCTTCTGGCCGGACCTTCGACTCCACCGCTCTGGTGGACTGGCGAGGGAGGACGCAGCCGAAGCCCTCCTCACCTTCTTCGATCTCGTCACGCTCGAACGGCTCGCGAACCAATCGGCCCCGCAGGCGCTGTACGCGGCCGCTTCGGTGTCGGACGTCACCCCGTTCCGTCAGGTCCGCGCAGTGCTGGACGCGGCTCGGCTCGAGCAGCGTGCGCCGTACCCCGCCTTGAAGGCGCTCGCCGACGACCTCGGTCTGCCCGAACTGCGCGACGTCGTCGACGTGATGAGCCTGGACGAACAGGGCGCCTCCCTCGTCGGCAGCCTTCGGGCCCGCGTCAAGGAACTCCGTGACGCCCACCTGACGGAGCAGAAGATCAAGGCTCACGAAGTGTCGGAACGGCTCACGGTGTTCATGGTGATTCCCGCCTTGATCTTCGGACTGATCTTCCTCGTCCCCCCGCTCTTGCTCTTGATCTTCCCGCAGTGAACCCCGACCCAAGGAGTTGGACATGAAAGAACTCATGAACCGAGCGCTAGCCCGGCTGATCGGCACGGTGCTGGCTCCGCGCGACGAGCGCGGACTCTCGCAGAGCACGGAGAACGCGATCCTGCTGGCCGGCGCCATCGCCGTCGCGGGCGTCGTCATCGCGGCAGTCACGGCCTATGTCTCGGCCAAGCTGCCCAAGTGACATGTCCCGATCCGATCGCGGATTGTCAGAGTCGGTCCAGTGGGCCGTCGTCTTTCCTGCCCTCGCCGTCTGCGTGCTGGGCCTCATCCAAGCCGGTGTGTGGCTGAACGGCGTCACCGTGGTTCGGGCAGCGGCCGCGACGGTCGCAGAGACCGAGGCGTTGGCCGGGGTGACCGCTGGCTCGGGAGAGGCGGCCGGTCGTCGCCTGGCTCACGAGCGGGGAGTGGAGGTCACGTCGATCGAAATCTCGAGCACGACCGAGCGCATTGACGTTCGGGTCGTGGGTCGGGTGCCGATCTTCTTCGACGTGGGGCAAGGGAGCGTCACCGGTACGGCAGCGGCGCCTCGCGAAAGGACGACGCGATGACACGCAACGAACGAGGCGCTGCCTCCATGGAGCTGACCCTGCTGGTGCCGGTGGTGGTGCTGTCGCTCGGGGTCATGGTCTCCAGCGGGCGGGTCTGGCTGGCCCGCTCCGCGGTCGAGCAGGCGGCAGGCGCCGCGGCTCGTGCGGCCAGCGTCGAACGAACGCAGGCATCAGCACGGACGGCTGCGGAGCGGACCGTGACGACGTCGCTCGAAGGAACGAGGTGCATCGACGTGAAGATCGATGTGGACACGTCTGGATTCGCATTGCCTCCGGGAGTCTCTGCCGTCGTCAGCGTCACCGTTCGATGCCAGGTCCCGCTGGCCGACGTCGCCGTACCCGGGCTCCCAGACAGCCTGACAGCCGAGTCCCGCGGGCAGGCTGTGCTCGATACGTATCGGGGCCGATCGTGAAGCGGATCGTCGCGGGAGTGGCAGCCTGGCTGGCGATCGTCGTGCTCGCGGTCGGCGTTCCGATCATGCTCGTCTCGGTCGGTTATCTGGGTGCCTTGCCATCCGTCGATTGGCGACACGCAGTTCTGCAGCCGGATGACGGAACGCTCTTGCTCGCGGCCGTGACGCTGGTCAGCTGGGTCGCGTGGGCCGTTCTGACGATGTCGGTCGTCGTCGAGGTTGCCGCGGCTGTACGGCGCGTCCAGGGACTCCCTCGGATCAAGCTTCGGGTGCCCGGGTTAGAGGCACCGCGAAGCCTCGTTCGAGGGCTGGTCGTCGCCGCCGTGACTCTCGTCGTCGGCTTCGGTCAGATCGCGACGTCACGGGCGGCGGAAGCCGTACCCGTCGTCGGAACGTCGATACCCGGGGGGGACAAGCACCAACATCGATCCGCTCATCCGGCCGACGGGGATGGGACAAGCCCGAAGCGAGGAGCCGCCAGGACGGCGCAGCCGCTGCCCGCCCAACGACTCCACGTCGTGACCGGTCGCGAAGACCTGTGGTTGTTGGCGGTGACCTACTACGGCGACGGCACCCAATGGCGCCGGATCGCCGAAGCCAACCGGGATCTTCTGCGAACCCGGACCGATGTCGATCCCGGTTGGAGGTTGGTCATTCCTGGCTCGGTCGGGCAGTCGGGTGAGTCCGTGGTGATCGTGCGAGAAGGTGATTCTCTGTGGTCGTTGGCGGGTCGGTACTACGGCGATCCGGAACAATGGCGACTGGTGTTCGGAGCCAATCGCGACGTGGTCGGCGATCCTGACCAGATCGATGTCGGATGGCGGCTTAGGTTGCCGGCCCTGCCGACGCAATCACAACCCGCAGTCGTCTCACCGGTTGCGACGACCAATTCCGAATCCCCTGCGACAGCCTCGGTCGGTTCTGCCACACCGCGTGCGCCGGCGACTGCATCGCCCACTCTGGCGGCAGGGTCGCGGGCCCCGTCGGGCGGTCGGGAGACCTCGGAATCAGAGAGGGAGAACCAACCCGGGCCGGGAGCAGCCGAACGCACAGAAGGGCCTCTCGGGGGCGGTGCCGTACCGGACGAAACGCCCCACCGGTCGGCCGAGTCGAGCGACCTGCTGGCCTGGGGAGTGGTGGGCACCCTCGGTGCCGGGGCAGCAGCGGCGGTGATCCGTACCCTCCGTCGGCGACGGGCTCTGCAATTGAACAACCGTCCCGTAGGTCGCCGCATCATCCACGCCGACGCTGCCACCCAGCACGTCGAGAACGCCCTGGGCCGACTGAGCGGCCTCTCGGTCAGCGGCTCCCGGCCGGTCGTCGGCCGACGGGCTATGGCTACGTCGGACGACGAGTCCGCGGTCCCCGCGTACGGCAGTCAGGCCGGATCCCGGTTCGTCGTGGATTCAGCCACGCAGGCTGTCGAAGAGTCCCCGCCCGAGCAGGAAGAGGCTTCGCATGTCGTGACGGGGCTGCCGATCGGGATGTCACACGCGATCGGCGACGGATCCGTATCCGGTGAAGAGGTCGCGACCGACACCGTGGCACCGCCGACCGTCACCGTGGGTCTGACCGACGAGGGACCGGTCGTCGTCGACCTGGAGGACTGCAAGGTCCTGGAGGTCGACCTCGGAGATGTCCAGACATCGTGGGGCGCGGCTGCCGCCTGGGTCTTCGAGCTGGTCTGCGGCAGTGACGAGACCCCGAGCGAGGTCGTCCTGGTCGGAGAGCTGGGAACCAGCGACGGACTGAGGTCGCTCGACAACGTCACCGTGATGGAGTCGACACACGAGGCCGTGTCAGTCCTGGAATCGGTCGTCTCGGGTCAGCGAGAAGAATTGCGATCCCACGACCTGACGCTCGGCCAAGCGCGGGCTGATCTGGAGACCCGCGCGGCCTGGGTGCCACGCGTCTTCGTGCTCCCGAACGAGAACGGGCTCCTCGAACGCCTGACCACGTCGTTGACTTCGGAACCCGACTCGGCTGTTTCGGTGATTCTGGTCGGCCGTAGCGACCGTCCGGCCGACACGAGAAGGGCACTGCCTCGTGACGGCTACAGCGTGCTTCACGGAGATTCCAACGCGGCACTGCTCCAGCCGGGCGGCATCCCCGTACGCCCGGTGGCGCTTGCTCGACGGGCGATGACCGCCATTTCAACCCTGCTCGACACCACCGGCCGAGCCGACACGACAGCCGCCTCGTGGTTCGAGCCGCAGTCGGGATTCGACGGCAACGTCCGGATTCTCCACCCACGAACCAGCCCCACCCTCACTAAGGAGGTCGACGACATGGGTCTGGCCGACCCGGGAGTCACTGACTTCTCCTATCCAACCGTGCTTCTGCTGGGACCCATCCGCCTCCTCGGAGCCAACGGATCTCCGCCGGCCCGGGCGGAACGATCGTGCGTCGAGTACTGCGCCTGGCTGCTCGAACATCCTGGCGCCATGGCGACTCAGATGTCTGCAGCCTTGCTGGTCGCCGAAGGAACCCGCCGGTCCAACGTGAGCCGGCTGCGCTCGTGGTTGGGGAAGTCGCCGACCGGGGAGCCGTACCTGCCGGACGCCTATTCCGGTCGGCTGCATCTCGACGCCTGCGTGAGTTCCGACTGGCACCGATTGCTGACCTTGGTCGCGCCCGGGGTGTCGAGGACGGCGACCGAGACTCTGGTCTCGGCGCTGCGACTGGTTCGAGGGGCCCCCTTGGCCGATGCAGCCCCCGGCCAGTGGCACTGGGCCGAGGAGTTACGCACTGACATGGTCTCGACGATCCGCGATATCGGCGTGATCGTCGCCGAACGCGCCCTCGCCGACCACGACATCGACCTTGGCCGATGGGCTACCGCTCGGGCGCTCACCGCCGCCCCCGACGATGAGGCGCTGTTGAGGTCTCGACTTCGGGTCGAGCATCAAGCGGGCAATCGGACTGAGGTGGAAAGGCTCGTGCTGCGGCTCACCCGCCACGCCCGCCGGCTCGGATTCGACCTGGATGACGACACCATCACCGCGATCCAGGAAGCGATCGAAGGGCGTTCTCGAGCTCGGGCGTGAGCCGGGACAAACGAGAGTTTGATGCTTACCTAAG
>WBZS01000558.1_pt1 | contig 44037 bp, 52 predicted proteins | sample 5204201 | NCBI WGS metagenome assembly WBZS01 (sample SAMN12344357, study PRJNA552823) | activated sludge metagenome | biome: Activated sludge suspended growth; feature: Nitrification reactor; material: Wastewater; isolation source: activated sludge from nitrification reactor of wastewater...
GCCGAGCTGGCGCTGAAGAAGATCCATTGACCGTCTGACGTCCAACGGATCTGGCGATACCAAAGGTAACCGTTGGGCAGCGAAAACAGCGGTCGGGACGCAAACGGCAAGGCCGTCTCCACGAGGGTGGGAACCGATGTGGAAGACGGATACGGGTCCTTGTTGCCCAGCATCACCGTTGTGCCATCTGGGGCAGGCCAATTACCGTACGGGACGCAACCGGTCACACCGGGAACCTGTGCGGCCGGCGCGCTGCCGTCGACAGGGGTGATCCACAAACCGGTGGCGCCCGTCGAGGTCCGGCCGCAGTAAGCGATGAGACGGTTATCCGGGCTGATCGAGTAACCGTCCACCGTTCCGGATGCGCCCAGATCGTGGCTGAGTTCGATCGGTCCCTCCTGGGCCAGAGCGCTCAAGCCGGGCGAGGTGAAAGCCAAAACACCTGCGATCAGGGTCAGTGCAACCCCCAAATACCAGGTTCGGGTCTTCATTCGGGTCTCCTGGAGCGAAAAATATCGAGGTGAACGCGACCAGTGTATCGGCAGGCGGCGCCATCACCAGTGACTTTCGTCAAATGGGGCTTGATTCTCGGCTGCGGGCCGCATCGGAGCGGGTTATGTGAGGTCGCCGGGAGATGCTTGCTACTGTGCCGCGGAGCAAACCCGGTGACCCCGTGATCGTGCCGCCACGACGGAGGTCCCCGAGCTGGTGAGGCCCGGCACTCTCGAATAACGGGTGTCGGACCCCTGGTTGAAACTCGTCCTTGCGTTTCCCGTCATCGTTGCGTATAATTCAAGGGTTGTCGTGAGCCCGGCAGCATTTTTCGGCCGGGCCTTTTCGACCCTCTGGGTTGGAGACAATTCAGCACGGTTGCCCGGCGATGTGCCGGGCCCAAGTCGGGTGTCGAGCTATGCGGAGTGGGTGGTGCACAAGTCGCCGTCCGCCGCGCAGCTAACGGCCGGGCTTGTGGGATGATGCTGCCGCGCCCAGGCAGTCAGTCCCAAATCACCAGGCGGCCCGTTCGGGCTGTCGTCGGGACCAGGTTCGCCTGGCCCACCAAAGGAGTATTCATGAAAGGGCTGATCGGCAAGAAGGTGGGCATGACCCAGCTCATCGCGGACAACGGCGTCGTCACGCCTGTCACGCTGATCGAGGCTGGGCCGTGTTTTGTCACCCAGGTGCGCACGCCCGAGAAAGACAAGTACTCGGCTGTGCAGCTCGGGTTTGAAGAGGTGCACCCCACGCGCCTTACGGGCGGCCAGAAGGGTCACCTCAAGCGGAACGGCATGAACCTGCCGCCGCTGAAATACCTCAAAGAATTCCGCATCGAAACCCCCGACGTCAAAGAAGGCGACAAAGTCACCGTGGAGAGCTTCGCGGTGGGTGAAGCCGTCGACATCGCGGGCATCTCCAAGGGCAAGGGCTTCCAGGGCGGCATCAAGCGTCACCACTTCCGCCGCCAGGACAAGACCCACGGCGCCTCCGACCGCACCCGCGCGCCGGGCGCCAGCTCCGCAAACACCACCCCGGGACGCGTGCGCAAAGGCAAGCGCATGGCCGGCCACATGGGCCAGGATAACGTCACCAGCGTCAACATCAAGATCGCGTACGTCGATGCCGAGCGCAATCTGCTCGGTGTCGCGGGCAGCGTTCCTGGCGGCGCCGGTTCGGTCGTGGTGATCAAGCCCTCGGTCAAGGCAAAGGGGGCTAAGTAACCATGAAAGTCGAAGTCAAGAACCTCAAAGGCGAGACCGTCAACACCATCGAGCTCCCGGCCGAGATCTTTGAGGCGCCGGTGCGGCCCGACCTGATGCACCAGGCGCTGGTCCGGCAGATGGCGAACGCACGCCAGGGCACGCACAGCACCAAGACCCGTGGCGAAGTCGCCGGCGGCGGCAAGAAGCCGTGGAAGCAAAAGGGCACCGGCCGGGCGCGCCAGGGCTCGACCCGCTCCCCGATCTTCAATCGCGGCGGCAAGGCGCATACGCCCAAGCCCCGCGACTATAGCGTGTCGATGCCCAAGCAGATGCGCCGCGCGGCGCTGCGCTCGGCGTTGTCGGCCAAGGCTGCCGCTTCGGCCGTGGTCGTGGTCGATGTGCTGGCGTTCGATGCGCCGAAGACCAAGTTGATGGCGCAGGTGCTGGGGCTGCTGTGCGGGGCCAACAAGAAGGCTCTGGTGCTGCTGCCCTCGGCCAACGAGAACGTGGAAAAGTCGGTGCGCAACCTGGCCTCGGCCAAGTACCTGCGCGCGAATTACCTGAACGTCAAGGATCTGCTCGGCGCCGACACGGTCGTGCTGCCGGTCGCGGTCCTCGATGTTCTGGCGAGCTACCTCGGCTAAGGAGCGGTCGTCATGGCGAACCTATACGAGGTCCTGCGGCGGCCGATCGAGACCGAAAAGAGCCGCCACCAGGGCATCAAACTCCATCAGTACGTGTTCGAAGTCGCATCTGAGTCCACCAAGGCCCAGATCAAAGAGGCGGTCGAGACGCTGTTCACCGTCAACGTGGTCAAGGTCAACGTGGTCGTGTCGCCGGCCAAGCGCGGCCGCCGCGGGAAGACCCGCCGCGTGGTCGTGCGCAAGCGCGCCTACAAGAAGGCGATGGTGACCATCCGCGCCGACCAGTCGATCGACACGCTCGGCTTCGGAGGGGTGCAAGGATAATGGCCGTCAAAGTCTACAAACCCACGTCGCCGGGCCGGCGCAATATGACCAGCCCGACGTTCGAAGAGATCACGAAGTCGACGCCCGAGCGCAGCCTCGTGCGCAGCAAGCGTAAGGGCAGCGGCCGCGACTTCAACGGCACGGTCAGCATCCGGCACCGCGGCGGCGGCGAGAAGCGCAACTACCGCGTGATCGACTTCAAGCGCAACAAGTACGAGATCCCGGCCAAGGTCGCGGCGATCGAGTACGACCCGAACCGGACGGCGCGGATCGCGTTGTTGTTCTACGCCGACGGCGAGAAGCGGTACATCATCGCGCCGCTCGAGCTCAAGGTCGGCGACACGATCATCGCTTCGCGCAAGGAAGCCGACATCCGGGCCGGCAACGCGCTGCCGATCTCGCAGATCCCGGTCGGCACGCTGATCCACAACATCGAGATGCAGCCCGGCAAGGGCGGTCAGATCGCGCGCTCGGCGGGCATGTCGGCGCAGTTGCTGGGCAAGGAAGGCGACTACGCTCAGGTGCGGCTGCCCTCGGGCGAAGTGCGCCTGATCCGGCAGGAGTGCCTGGCCACGATCGGCATCGTCGGCAACCTGGACCACAGCAACGTCAAGCTCGGCAAGGCCGGTCGCAAGCGCCACATGGGCATCCGCCCGACGGTGCGCGGTACGGCCATGTCTCCGCGGGACCATCCCCACGGCGGTGGCGAAGGCCGCCAGCCGGTGGGCAAGCCGGGTCCGCGCAGCCCGTGGGGCAAGCCGACCCGCGGCTACAAGACGCGCCGCAACAAGCAATCGACGCGGTTCATCGTCAAGCGTCGCGGGAAGAAGCGCTAAGGGTGAGAGCCCGTTTACGGGTGCCCGCCAGCGGGTCACCGGATAGGGATTGAACTATGTCGCGATCACTCAAAAAAGGACCTTTCGTTCAGCCGAAGCTGCTGAAGAAGATCGAGTCCATGAACACCAAAGGCGAGAAGAAGGTGGTGCGGACGTGGAGCCGCTCCAGCACGATCTTCCCGCAGATGGTCGGCCATACCATCGCCGTCCACGACGGCCGGCGCCATGTTCCGATCTACGTGACCGAGAACATGGTCGGTCACAAGCTCGGCGAGTTTGCGCCGACCCGGACCTTCCGCGGCCACGTGTCCAAGGAAGAGAAGGCGCCGGAAGGAGCCAAGGCAGCATGAGCCAACAAGCCCGCGCTGTGGCGAATTACGTCGGGATCAGCGCGCAAAAGGCCCGCCTTGTGGTGGACCTGGTGCGCGGCAAAAAGGCCGACGACGCCCTCAACCTGCTGAAATTCACGCCGAAGAACGCGGCCCAGGCCGTGTACAAGGTGGTGCGCTCGGCGATCGCCAATGCCGAGGAGAACGCCAACCTGAACCGGAGCGATCTGGTGATCAGCGAGGCGTATGTCGACGAGGCGCCGACGCGCAAGTGGCGCCGGTTCGGCGCTCGCGGCCGCTTCAAGCCGCTGTTGCGCCGCACGTCGCACATCACCATCGTCGTTTCGGAGAAGTCGGCCTGAGGCCGGCCAGGGAGTAAAGAACGCATGGGTCGTAAAGTTCATCCCATCGGTTACCGCCTCGGCATCATCAAGGACTGGCAGTCGCATTGGTTCGCGCCCAAGGGCAAGTATGCGCAGAACCTGCAGCAGGACCTGGCGATCCGCAAGCTGATCTTCACCGATGCCCCCAAGGCGGCCGTCTCGCACATCGAGATCGATCGCTCGCCATCGAACGTGACGGTGTCGGTCTACACCGCCAAGCCGGGCATCCTCATCGGGCGCAAGGGCGCGGCGGTCAAGGTGTTGCGCCAGAAGCTCGAGCAACTGACCGGCAGCAAGGTCAAGCTCGAGGTCGAAGAGATCACGCAGCCCGACCTGGAGGCCAAGCTGGTCGCCGACAACATCGCCGACCAGATCCAGCGCCGCATCAGCCAGAGCCGCGCAATGAAACGCGCGGTGCAGCAGGCGATGCGCCAGGGCGCGCTTGGCATCAAGATCGTGTGCGCGGGGCGTCTGAACGGCGCCGAGATGAGCCGCCGCGAGTTGCAGCGCGAGGGTCAGGTGCCCCTGCAGACCTTGCGGGCCGACATCGACTTCGCGCGCGGCGAAGCGCTGACCACCTTTGGACGGATCGGCATCAAGGTCTGGATCTACAAGGGCGAGAAGATGCCCGAGCAGGCCGAGAAAGCCGCCCCGACCGAAGAAGGCGTATACGTAAGCGAGTAGTCAAATAGTCCGGTAGTCGGGTAGTCAGGCAGTCGGTCTCCGACGCATTGACTACGAGACTACTAGACTACTCGACTAGGAGACGGAAGAACAATGCTACTGCCAAAGCGCGTCAAGTGGCGCAAGCAGCAACGCGGCCGGATGACCGGCCATGAGACCCGGGGTGTCACGATGGCGTTCGGGGAGTTCGGTCTGCAGGCCCTCGAGCCGTGCTGGCTGACCCAGCGTCAGATCGAGGCGGCCCGGCGCGCCCTGGTGCGTTACATGAAGCGCCGCGGCAAGGTTTGGGTGCGCATCTTCCCCGACAAGCCGGTGACGCACCGGGCGGCGGAGACGCGCATGGGCACCGGTAAGGGCGCGGTCGACCACTGGGTGGCCGTGATCAAGCCGGGCCGGATCATCTTCGAGGTGGCTGGTCTGCCGGAAGACATCGCTCGCGAAGCGATCCGTCTGGCGTCGCACAAGCTCCCGATCAAGACGAAGATGTTGGTCAACGACGAGATCGCGACGGCGGGAGGGTGAGCATGAACGCCAAAGAAGCACGGGAAATTCAATCCGTGGAACTCAAGGAGAAGCTCGACGATCTGCGCGACGAGCTGTTCAAACTCCGGTTCAAGCTCTACGCGGGGCAGCAGAAAGACTCCAGCCGCCTGAAGGCGACTCGGCGCGATATCGCCCGTGTGGCGACCATCTTGCGCGAGCGTGAGATCGCGGCCGAGCTAGCGGCGAAGAAGGAGAAGTGATATGGCCCGCCGGCGATTGATTGGCAAAGTGGTGAGCAACAAGATGACCAAGACCGTCACGGTCGAGGTCGCGAGCAGCATGCGGCACCCGCTGTACGGCAAAGTCGTGCATCGCACCGCCAAGTATCTGGCCCACGACGAGCAAGCGTGCAAGCCCGGTGACGTCGTGCAGATCGTCGAAAGCCGCCCGATCAGCGCTCGCAAGCGCTGGGCTGTCGAGACGGTTCTGTCGCGCGGCATCCAGGTGAGCGAGCTCGCGGCTGAAGGAGAGTCGGCATGATTCAGCAGGAATCTCGCCTGGTGGTCGCCGACAACACCGGCGCGCGCGAGCTGCTGGTGATCCGCATCCTGGGCGGCTCGAAGCGCCGGTACGGGCATATCGGTGACGTGGTCGTGGCCACCGTCAAGGCGGCCACGCCGGTTGGCGCGGTCAAGAAGAGCGCGGTCGTCAAGGCCGTGATCGTGCGGACCGCGAAGGAATACAAGCGCGATGACGGTTCGTACATCCGCTTCGACGACAACGCGGCCGTGATCCTGGACGAGGATGGCGAGAACCCGAAGGGGACCCGCATTTTCGGACCGGTGGCGCGCGAGCTACGCGAAAAGGGTTTCCTGAAAATCGCGTCGCTGGCGCCGGAAGTGCTGTAGAGGTGACGGATGGCGAAGCAAAAAATCCGCAAGGGTGACACGGTCGAGGTGATCGCGGGCCTCAAGAACCGGCTGAAGGGCCGGGACGACCAGGGCAAGCGCGGCGAAGTGATCAGCGTCGACCCGAAAAAGGGGTTGGTGGTGGTCTCGGGCCTGAACGTGCGCAAGAAGCACAAGAAGCCGCAGCAGGGCGCGCAAGGCCCGGCCGGCCAACCGCAGATCATCGAGTTCGACGCGCCGATCCCGCTGGCGAACGTCATGCTGGTCGACCCGAAATCGGGCAAGCCGACGCGCGTGGGCTTCAAGAAGGTCGGCGAGAAGACCGTGCGCGTGGCCAAGGTTAGCGGCGAGCCGCTGGATAAGTAAGGAGCGCGGCGGACATGCATCATCTGCAAGAGCGATACAAGACTGAAATCGTGCCGGCGCTCCGCAAGGAGTTCGGTTTCTCCAACATCATGGAGGTGCCGCGGCTGACGAAGGTGGTCGTGAACATCGGCGTGGGCTCTGAGACCTTGACCGACAACAAGGCGGTGGACGCCGCGGTCAAGGATCTGACGACCATCGTCGGTCAGAAGCCCGTCGTGACCAAGGCGCGCAAGTCGATCTCGAACTTCAAGCTGCGCGAGGGCAAGGCGATCGGCGTCAAGGTGACCCTGCGCGGTGAGCGCATGTGGTCGTTCCTCGACCGCCTGATGAACGTCGCTTTGCCGCGCGTGCGCGACTTTCGCGGAATTCCGGGCGACAGCTTCGATGGGCGCGGCAACTACACGCTGGGCCTGCGCGAGCAGTTGGTCTTCCCGGAGATCGAGTACGACAAGATCGACAAGCTGCGCGGCATGGAGATCACGGTCGTGACCACGGCGAAGTCCGATGAGCACGGGCGTCGATTGCTGCAAATTCTGGGCATGCCGTTCCGGAAGAAAGGCGCGTAAGGCATGGCGAAGACAAGCATTATTGTTCGAGAAACGCGGCGCAAGTTCGCGGTGCGCGTGCGCAACCGCTGCGTGCGGTGCGGTCGCCCGCGCGGTTACATCCGCCGCTTCAAATTGTGCCGCATCTGCTTCCGCGAGCTGGCCTTGGCCGGGCAAGTCCCGGGCGTGGTCAAGTCGTCGTGGTGAGTCGGAAGCAGCAGGAGGTCTGACGACATGCAGAGCGATCCTATCGCGGACATGCTGACGCGCATCCGCAACGGGTTGATGGCCGGACACACCAGTGTTTCGTTGCCGGGTAGCCGGCTCAAGCTGGCCATCGCCCAGATACTGAAGGAAGAGGGCTTCATCGAGGACTTCGCCACGCTGGCGACCGAAGGCGAGGTGCAGCCGACGCTGCGCGTGAGCCTGAAGTACGTCGGCGAGCGCCGCGCCAAGAAGCCCGTGATTTCGGGCCTGGAACGCGTGTCCAAGCCGGGCCGACGGATTTATTCGGGCCGCAAGGACATCCCGTGGGTCCTCTCGGGCATGGGCATTGCCATCCTGTCGACGCCGAAGGGCGTGATGACGGGCGCCAAGGCGCGCAAGCTTGGTGTCGGTGGCGAGGTCCTGTGCAAGGTTTGGTAAGGGAGGCACGGACATGTCCCGTATTGGCAAGAAGGTGATCGTGCTGCCGAAGGGCGTCACGATCGACATCAAAGGCAGCGCGGTCAAGGTCAAGGGGCCAAAAGGCGAACTGAGCCGGACGTTCTCGCCGATCATCACGATCGAGCAGAAGGACGGCGAGGTGAACTGCATCCGGCCCTCCGAGGAGCGCCAGATCAAGGCCCTCCATGGCACGACGCGCGCGGTGCTGAACAACATGGTCCAGGGCGTGAGCCATGGCTTCTCGAAGGCCCTGCAGGTCGAAGGCGTGGGATACCGCGCCGAGATGAAGGGCAAGAAGCTGGTGATGGCGCTTGGCTTCTCGCACCCGGTCGAGGTTGAGCCGCCGGACGGCATCAGCTTTACTGTGGAAGAGAAGACGCGCGTGATCACGATCACGGGCACCGATCGCGAGCAGGTCGGGCAGGTGGCGGCGAACATCCGCGCCTGGCGTCCGCCGGAGCCCTACAAGGGCAAGGGTCTGCGTTACGTCGGCGAAATCGTTCGCCGCAAGGCCGGTAAGGCCGGCAAGGTCGGGTAACCGACATCGTTCCGGAGGGCGCAGGGTGTTGCCGCTGAGTACAGCGGGGCCGCTGAGTACAGCAGAGCAGCTGAGCACAGCGGAGCCGCTGAATACAGCAGGGCGATGCCCGGAGCCCGGCGAAGGCCGGGTGATGCGCCGCCGAAGGAGTTGATGAAGCATGGCGAAAGTCAGTCGGATTGGTTCGCGTGCGCGCCGCCACAAGCGGGTGCGCGCCAAGGTCGCGGGAACGGCCGGCCGGCCGCGTTTGAACATCTTCCGCAGCCTGAGCCACATTTACGCCCAGGTGATCGACGACGCGCAAGGGGTGACCCTGGTGTCGGCGTCGTCGCTGGACGCGGAGCTCAGGGCCGAGATGACCGGCAAGAAGAAGAGTGAGCAGTCGAAGGTGGTCGGCCTGGCGGTCGCCCGACGCGCGCTCGCAGCCGGCATCAAGACGGTGATCTTCGATCGCGGCGGTTACAAGTATCACGGGCGTGTGAAGGCCGTGGCCGATGGCGCCCGCGAGGGCGGACTGGAGTTCTAAATGGCACAACAGCAGCGAGGACAGCAGCGTGGGCCCCAGCGCGGTGGCGGTGGGGGCCAGCGTGACAATCGCCGCGGCGAGCCGCGTGTCGATGAGAACAAAGAAGAACTCGACGAGCGCGTGGTCGACATCGCTCGCGTCGCCAAGGTCGTTCAGGGCGGACGCCGGTTTTCGTTCCGCGTGACGGTCGTGGTCGGCGATAACAAGGGTCGGGTCGGCATCGGCATCGGCAAGAGCCGCACCGTGCCGGACGCGATCCGCAAGGCGACCGAGCGCGCCCGCAAGCAGCTCAAGGGCGTGATCCTGGCCGGGACGACCATCCCGCACGAGATCACGTCGAAGTTCGGCGGCGCCAAGGTGTTGCTCAAGCCGGCCTCGCCCGGTACGGGCGTCATCGCGGGCGGCGGCGTGCGCGCCGTGCTCGAAGCGGCCGGCGTGCGCGACATCCTGACCAAGAGCCAGGGCAGCGCCAACACCCTGAACGTCATTTACGCCACGTTGCAGGCGCTCGGCGATCTGAAAGACCCGCGCCAGGTGGCCCGCGAGCGCGGCCGAAACGTCAATACGGTGTTGCCGTTCTTCATGCGGGAGAAGCGCAATGGATAAGACGGCTTCCGGCAAGACGGTCAAGATCACGCTGCTGCGCAGCACGATCGGCCTGACGCCGCGGCATCGTGGCACGATCCGCGCGTTGGGTCTCCGACGCATTCGTCAAACGGTCGAGCAGGCCGACACGCCGCAACTGCGGGGCATGCTCTACAAGGTCGCCCACCTGGTCAAGGTGGAGGCGGCGTAGGAGGCCCACCATGAAGACACACGAGATCGCCCCGAACGTGGGCGCGACGCGGCGCAAACGCCGGGTTGGACGCGGTATCGCGGCCGGCCAGGGCAAGACCGCAGGTCGCGGCACCAAAGGCTACGGCGCACGCCGTGGCGGTGGTGGCAAGCTCTATCGCCAGGGCGGTAACCTGCCGTTCTATCGCAGTTTGCCGTTCAAGCGCGGTTTTATCAACATCTTCCGCGTCGAGTTCCAGGAAGTCAACGTACGCGACCTCCAGAACCTCGGCACGGAGGCTCAGACGCCCGAGCATCTCTTGGCGGCTGGCCTGATCAGCAACCTGGAGCAGCCGATCGTCCTGCTGGGCTACGGCGACATCAGCGCGCCGGTGACGATCCAGGTCCATCGCGCCAGCAAGAGCGCGATCGAGAAGGTCGCCAAAGCCGGCGGCAAAGTGGAAATCATTGGGTGAGTGGGTGGTCGGCGCTCTCTCGGCGCCGATCAGCCGATCGCCTAATGTCACGGGAGTCTCTTGATGGATCGCGTCACGAACTTCCTCCGGCATGTCTGGTCTGCTGAGGATCTGCGCAATCGGATCCTGATCACGATCGGCCTGTTGGTGGTTTACCGCCTGGCCGCGCACATTCCGGTCCCGGGCATCAACGCGGAAGCCGTGCAGAACCTTCTGAACTCTGGGCAGGGTGTGGGCGGCAACCTCGTTGGCCTGCTGGACCTGCTCTCGGGCGGCACCGTCTCGAACCTGTCGGTGCTGGCCATGGGCGTGTATCCCTACATCACGGCCCAGATCATCCTCCAACTGCTCACGCCGGTCATCCCGCGCATGCAGCAGATGCAGGAAGAAGACCCGACTCGCTATCGCGAGATGCAGGAGCGCTGGACTTACTACCTGGCGGTGCCGATGGCCGCCCTGAACGGTTTCGGGCAGATCAACATCATCCTGAACCAGTTCAGCTCGGGCACCAGCCCGTTGACTTTTGCACTCGGCTGGAACCTGCCGACGATCACCATGATCGTGGCGATGACCGGCGGCACGATGTTCGCGATCTGGCTTGGCGAACTGATCTCCGAGTACGGCCTGCGCAAGCAGGGCCTGTCGTTGATCATCTTCGCCGGGATCGTCTCGCGCGTGCCCTTCAACATCGCCTCGATGTTGAGCGACGAGCAAAGCCGTGTTCAGTCGATGATCGTGTTCGTGATCCTGATCACGCTCATGGTCCTGGCGATCGTGTACGTCCAGCAGGGCCGGCGCAATGTGCCGGTGATGTACCCTGGGCGCCGGATCGGAAATCGCCAGAGCATGCCGGTGCGCGGCTCGCTGCCGTTGCAGGTCAACATGGCCGGCATGATCCCGATCATCTTCGCGCAGTCGATTTTGACCTTCCCGGCGATCATCGCCGGCTTCTTCACCGGGTCGGAGACGCCCTGGGTGAAGGACACGGCCGTGGCTGTGAGCAACTTCTTCGGCGCGCAGAGCGTGTGGTACGTGTTGGTCTTCTTCCTGATGGTGGTGCTGTTCACGTTCTTCTACACCACCGTGTTGTTCGAGCAGCAGAATTACGGCGAGGCGCTCAAGCGCCAGGGCGCACAGATCCCTGGCATCACCAAGGGCGCGCCGACGCAGAAGTACCTCAACAAGGTGCTTTCGCGGATCACGCTGCCGGGTGCGTTGTTCCTGGGCTTTGTGGCGGTGCTGCCGTTCCTGGTCCAGTTTAGCAACCTCATCCCGATCGCCAACCGGCTCTCGATCTTGAGCACCGGTCTGCTGATCGTGGTGGGTGTGGTGCGCGACACCTTCGCAGGGCTGGATGCGGAGCTGAAGCTGCGCGGGTATTCGGACACGTTGCTGGTGAAGTGACGGTACGTGCGACCCGCGTCAGGCGGGCCGTACGGCCGAAGCTGGGGGGAGCAATGCCGACCTACATCCTGCTGTTTGGCGCCCCGGGCGCCGGCAAAGGGACCCAGTCAGCCATCCTGAAGGCGGAGTACGGGATACCGCACGTCGCCTCGGGAGATCTGTTTCGCAAGCACCTGAGCGAGAATACGCCGCTCGGCCAGGTGGCGCGGGGCTACATCGACAACGGCGAACTTGTGCCGGATGATGTGACCGTCGAGATGATCCGCGATCGATTGCATGAGCCGGATGCCGACCACGGCGCCGTGCTCGACGGGTTCCCGCGGACGATCCCGCAGGCCCGCGAGCTCGAAAAGTTGTTGGTTGAGTTCGGCGGTAAGGTGGACGTGGTGCTGTCGCTCAAAGTGCGCGAAGCGACCCTGCTCGAACGGGTGGCCAATCGCGCGCTGACCAGCGGCCGGGCCGATGACCACCCGGATGTGCTCGCCAAGCGCATCAAAGTGTTTCTGAGCCAGACCCAGCAACTCGAGGATTATTACCGCGAGCGTGGGCTGCTGGCCGAGATCGAAGGCGAACGCCCGGTGACCGACGTCACCGGCCAGATCCACGCCGCGATTGCGGCCCGCACCGGCCGGGATTGAAGCAGGAACGGATGCCGGTCAGTCTGAAAAGCGCGCGTGAGATCGCGCTCATGCGGCAAGCAGGGCGGATCAACGCCCTGGCCCTGGCGGAGATGGCGTCAGCCGTCAAGGCCGGGGCGACGACCGCAGCCCTTAACAAAATCGCCGAGCGCGTGATCGCGCTGCACAAAGGGCAGCCCGCCTTCAAAGGCGTGCCGGGCCCGGTGCCGTACCCGTACGCGACCACGATCTCGGTGAACGATGAGCTGGTTCATGGGATGCCCGGTAAGCGGGCATTGCAGACCGGCGACCTGGTCAAGCTGGATTGCGGCGTGCGCTACGAAGGGTACGTCGCCGACAGCGCGGTCACGGTCGGGGTCGGCGCGATCAGCGATCAGGCGCGGTGGCTGTTGGACGTGACGCAGTCGGCCCTGGCACGCGGGATCGCGCAGGCAAGGGTCGGCAACCGGCTGGGCGACATCGCGGCCGCCATCCAGAGTTATGTGGAGGGCGGTCACGGACTAAGCCTGGCACGCGAGTACGAAGGCCATGGGGTGGGGCGCGAGCTCCACGAACCGCCGGACGTGCCCAATCGGGGCCGGGCCGGCACCGGGCTGGGCCTCCGGGCGGGGATGACGCTGGCGATCGAGCCGATGGTCATCGCCGGGGACCCTGAACTGGAAGAGGGCGAGGACGGCTGGACGGTGCGAACCGTTTCCGGCGCCTGGACGGCCCATTTCGAGCACACCGTCGCCATCACGGACGGGGAGCCCGAGATCCTGACCCTGGCATGAGTGTCCGGGCCGGCTGGACAGGTTATTTCCAGGTGATGTATAATCGCCGTTTGCGCCGAGTGCAGGCACGTGAACGGCGCTGTGATTGAGGGAGTAGTGTCATGAAAGTGCAAGCATCGATCCGGAAGCGCTGCGCGAAGTGCAAGATTGTGCGCCGCCGCGGCCGTGTGTATGTCATCTGCAGCGACCCGACGCACAAACAGCGCCAGGGTTGAGGTAAGACCGAGGCCGGCGCGCGATCTGCGTGTCGGATGAAGGCCCGAGGCTGACCGCCCCGGGGTTTAGGGAGAACGACCAAGCATGCGTATCGAAGGTGTCGACCTGCCGCGCGATAAGCGCGTCGAATATGGGCTGACCTACCTCTTCGGCATTGGTCTGAAGAGTTCGCAGGACATCCTCAAGGCGACGGGCGTCAGCCCGGACACGCGGGTTAAAGATCTGACCGAGGCCGAGCAGCAGGCCATCCGCGACTTCATCGGCCAGCACTTTGTGTTGGAAGGTGATCTGCGCCGCGAGCTGCAGCTCAACATCAAGCGCTTGATCGAGATCGGCTGCTACCGCGGCCTGCGCCATCGTCGGAACCTGCCGACGCGTGGCCAGCGGACGCGCACGAACTCGCGCACCCGCAAGGGCGCGAAGAAGACGGTCGCCGGCCGAGGCCGACGCCGCGGCGCAAAGAAGAAGTAATCGTCTGCGGGGGACGGTCCCCCGCAGGCTTCCTCGCTCGACGGCGACGCTGTCAGGGTCACCCTTCCTTCCGACCCACGGCTGAGCGGCGTCGCTGTCACGCGAGTTCAAGCACGATTAACGGATCGCAAGAGGCAACATGGCACGTCCAGTTAAGGCCGCTCGGCGTACGTCGAGCAAACGCAACGTCCCCGCTCACGGGCAGGGCCACGTCTTTGCGTCGTTCAACAACACGATCATCACTTTCACCGACCAGCAGGGTCAGACCGTCTGCTGGGGCTCGGCCGGCACCGCCGGTTTCAAGGGCTCCCGCAAGAGCACGCCCTATGCGGCCCGCGTGGCTGCGCAGCAGGCTGCTCAATCGGCGGTCAATATGGGCATGAACGAGTGTGACCTGTACATCAAGGGGCCCGGCCCGGGCCGCGAGAGCGCGATCCGCGCGATTCAGAGCGCGGGGATGCGGGTGCGGTCGATCACGGACATCACGCCGATCCCGCACAACGGGTGCCGGCCGCCGAAGCGCCGCCGCATGTAAGGCCCAAGGTGGCGGCAACGCCGCCACCGACGCGAACCGTGATTTCAGACTGATCAGCGAAATTCGGAAGGACGAGACCGCATGGCGAAGTATACGGGCCCGGTGTGTCGGCTGTGCCGGCGCGAGGGCGAGAAGCTTTACCTCAAGGGCGCGCGCTGCCTGTCAGTGAAGTGCCCATTCGAGAAGCAGGACAACCGGCGCGACTTTGCGCCCGGTCAGCACGGGCGTGATGCGCAGTTCAAGCGCAATCGCTCGTCGGACTTCTTGCAGCAGTTGCGCGAGAAGCAGAAGGCGCGCCGTGTGTACGGCGTGCTCGAGAGCCAGTTCCGGCGTTATTACGAAGAGGCCCTGAAGAGCCGCGGCGTCACCGGCGTCGCGCTGTTGCAGATCCTCGAGCGCCGGCTGGACAATGTGGTGTATCGCCTCGGCTATGCCAGCAGCCGCGCGCAGGCGCGCCAGTTGGTGGCCCACGGCCATATTAACGTCAACGGTCGCCGTCTGAAGGCGCCATCGGCCGTCCTCAAGGTGGGGGATGTGGTCGAGGTGCGGGTCGTGGCCTCGGGGCGGACGTATTTCCGCGAGCTCAAGGCCATGGATGAGGGCCGGGCCGCGCCGGGCTGGCTGAACCGCAACTGGAGCACGCTCTCCGGCCAGGTCGCCAAGATGCCGCTTCGCGAAGACATCGACGCCAACCTCAACGAGCAGCTGATCGTCGAGTACTACTCGCGCTAGTCGCTGGTGAGGCGGGTCGGCTTCGGCCGGCTCGACGGGGAAAGAGGATACCGATATGAGCGTCATTGGCAATATGGTGTTGCCGAAGATCGAGGGCGATAGCATCTCGCGGAACTACGGGAAGTTCATCGTCAGTCCGCTTGAGAGCGGCTACGGCACTACGCTTGGCAATGCACTGCGCCGCGTGTTGTTGTCGTCGCTGGAAGGCGCATCCGTGACCTCGGTGCGCGTCTCGGATGTGCCGCACGAGTTCTCGGACATCCCGGGCGTCAAAGAGGACATGACCCAGCTGTTGCTGCAGGTCAAGCAGCTGCGTCTGGTGCTGCACCAGGGTGAGACGGCCCGTTTGCGCCTGGACGTCCAGGGCGAAGGTCAGGTGACCGCGGCCGACATCGTCGCGCCGGCCGAGGTGGAGATCGTGAACCCCGATCTGTACCTGTTCACGGCCGACAACGACAAGGCTCGGCTCGAGATCGAGATGACCGTCCAGCGTGGGCGCGGCTATTCGCCGTCGGACGAGCGCGGGCGGCTGCCCATCGGCGAAGTGCCGGTGGACGCGATCTTCAGCCCGATCAAACGGGTCGCCTTTGAAGTTCAGCGCGCGCGCGTCGGCCAGAACACGAACTACGACAAGCTCGTGATCGAAATCTGGACCGACGGCACGATCCGGCCGGAGACGGCCCTGAAGACCTCGGCGCAGATGCTGATGGCGCACCTGCGCCTGGTGGCGGGCGTCACCGAGGAAAGCCTCGCGCCGGCCGCGCCGGCTGAAGAGGCGCCGCGGATGTCGAGCGAGATCTACGAGATGCCGATCGAGAACCTCGATCTTTCGGTGCGCGTGTTCAACTCGTTGAAGCGCACCGGCATCACGACGGTCGGCGAAGTGCTGGATATGCTCAACAAGGGCGAAGAGGCCATGTTGGCGATCCGCAACTTCGGCGACAAGAGCCTGGACGAGCTGCGGGTCAAGCTGCGCGAGAAGGGCTATCTGAAAGACCAGGATCCGGGTGCGGCGACGACTGCGGCGCCCGAGTTGGAGAACGCATCATGAGGCACGGAGTCGCCGGCCGCAAGCTTGGCCGGAATACGTCGCAGCGCAACGGGCTGCGGAAGACCATGATCTCGCAGCTGATCACGCACGAGCGGATCGAGACGACCGAGGCGAAAGCCAAGTTCATCCGCAGCGAGGTCGAGAAGCTGGTGACCACCGCCAAGCGCGGCCTTAAGGCCGGCGAGGCGGAGGGCAAGGAAGGCAAGCTGAACGTGGCGAACGCCCGCCAGCTGGCCGCCACCAAGGTCACGAGCAGCGACATCGTCAAGAAGCTGTTTGACACGATCGCGCCCCGTTACGCCAAGCGCGCCGGCGGGTATACGCGCATCTTGAAACTGGGGCCGCGCAAGGGCGACGCCGCCGCGATGGCCGTGATCGAGTTCGTCGAGGAGTAAGCGCCGGCTCGGCGCCGTGGCCATGCGTTACCGGGCCACCGTCGAGTATGACGGCACCGACTTTGAGGGCTTCCAGCGCCAGGCAGCCGGGCACCGAACGGTGCAGGGCGAACTGGAGGGGGCGCTCGGTCGGATCGGGTGGCGCGGCACGTCGCTGATGGCGGCGGGTCGCACGGATAGCGGGGTGCACGCGCGCGGCCAGGTGATCGCTTTTGATCACGAGTGGCGACACACCCCCGATGCGCTGGTCCGGGCGCTCAACGCCCAACTTCCTGCCGACGTGTCGGTGTGGGGGGCGGTTGAAGCCGAAGCGGATTTCCATCCGCGATATCGGGCGCGGGCGCGGACGTACGTTTACACCGTGTACCAGGGGCCGCAACGGGCGGCCTTGCGCGACAGGTATGCATGGCACGTCGCCGAAACGCTCGATGCAGCGGCTCTGGCCGCGGCAGCGAGGCACTTGATCGGCCGGCACGACTTCGCGACGTTCGGCACCGACCCCGATGAGGGGACCAACACGGTGCGGACGATCCATCGGGCCGAGTGGGCCGTCGAGGATGAGACGTGGCGCTTTTGGATCCAGGCTGACGCCTTCCTGTTTCGGATGGTGCGGAGCCTGGTCGGGGCGCTGGTGCGGGTGGGAAGCGGTGTACTGACACCCGACCGGTTCCAGGCGCTCATCGAGGCGCGAGATCGAAGCCAGTGTCCGCCGATCGCACCGGCGCACGGGTTGTGTTTGGACGAAGTATTGTATTGAGACGCGGCGGGCCCCAGGGCGGCCGTGACGACAAAGCAGATCGGGGCTAGCAGGCGTCAGGCCGACCAGAGCCCGGGAGTGGTGAGAGTGAACAAGACGTATGTGTTGAAGCAGAAAGATGTGCAGCGCGACTGGATCGTGGTCGACGCGGCGGACAAGAACCTTGGCCGTCTGGCGACCCAGGTGGCCCAGCTGCTGCGTGGCAAGCACAAGGTGACCTTTCAGCCCGGCCTCGACACCGGGGACTTTGTGGTCGTGATCAATGCCGAGAAGATCACGGTGACCGGCGGAAAGCTCGAAGAGAAGGAGTACTACGACTACTCCGGCTATCCGGGCGGCCTGCGCATCACCAGCCTGCGCGACCAGCTGGCCAAGCATCCCGACCGCGTGCTCACTCACGCCGTCAAAGGCATGCTGCCGCACAACCGGCTCGGCCGGCAGTTGATCAAGAAGCTCAAGGTCTATGCCGGCCCTGAGCACCCGCACCAAGCCCAGCAGCCCAAGGCCCTCTGAGCCTGAGGCGCACGAGAAGGATTGACCAGAACCTATGGCGACACAATATTACGAGGGCATCGGCCGACGCAAGAGCAGCTCGGCGCGGGCGCGCCTGACAAGCGGCAACGGCGCGATCGTTTGCAATACCCGCACCGGCGCGGAGTACTTCCCGCGCATGGGCGACCTGGACGCTGTGGTGGGCCCGCTGGCCACCGCCGGCCTGGCTGACAAGTTCGACGTCAGCATCAAGGTCGAGGGCGGCGGCGTGACCGGCCAGGTGGGCGCGGCCAAACTGGCCATCGCCCGCGCGTTGCTCAAGCTCGACCCCGAGCTGCGCAAGGCGCTCCGCAAGGGCGGCTTCCTGACACGCGACGACCGCGAGAAGGAACGCAAGAAGCCGGGTCTCAAGCGCGCGCGCAAGGCACCGACTTACACCAAGCGCTAAGCCTGCTTCAGAAGATCAACAAGAACGAGGTGCTCCAGGGTTTGGGTTTCGCCCAAACTCTGGAGCACCTCGTTCTGTTTAATCCTCCGATTTGGTAAACTTCGACACCATGGGATCGATCACGATCGTTGGACTTGGGCCGGGGGATCCCGGCGATGTGTCGCGCGCGGCGTGGGAGGCGTTGACCTCGGCGCCCGAGGTCTGGGTGCGGACGGCCCGACATCCGACGCTGGCCGGTCTGCCGGAGAGCGTCAGGCTGCACAGCTTCGACGAGGTCTATGAGACCGAAGCCGACTTCGCCAACGTCTACGCCATCATCGCCGCGCGCGTCCTGAGCCTGGGGGCGCGGCCGGAGGGCGTCGTCTACGCCGTGCCGGGGCATCCGCTGGTCGCAGAGCGCGCCGTGGCCCTGATCATGACCGGCGCGGCCGAACGCGGTCTGCCGGTGCGCGTCATCGCCGGGCTGTCGTTCATCGAGCCCACGCTGACGGCGCTGGGCGTCGACGCACTGCCGGGGCTGCAGATCGTCGACGGCATCGACGTGGGGGCCGCGCATCACCCCTCGTTTCATGCCGACCTGCCTGCCCTTGTCGCCCAGGTGTACTCGCCCGACGTGGCCAGCCAGGTCAAGCTGACCCTGATGAACCAATACCCGGACGAGCATCCGGTGCGACTGATCCACGGCGCCGGCACCCCCGAGCAGCGGGTCGAAGCGCTCGCCCTGTACGAGATCGACCGCAGCCCGCACATCGCTCATCTCACCTCGCTGTACGTGCCGCCGTTGCCGCGCCATTCGTCGTTCGAGGCCCTGCAGGAGATCATCGCTCACCTGCGCGCGCCCGAAGGCTGCCCGTGGGACCGCAAGCAGACCCACCAGACCCTGCGCCGCCACCTGCTCGAGGAGGCGCATGAGACCCTGCACGCGCTCGATCTCGACGACGTCGACAAGATGCGCGAAGAGTTCGGCGACCTGTTGCTGCAGATCGTGCTCCACGCCCAGATCGCCATCGATGAAGGCGAGTTCACGATGCAGGACGTGATCGCGGAGCTGAACGAGAAGCTCATCCGCCGCCACCCGCATGTCTTCGGCGACGTCGTGGTCGACAGCGCCGACGCGGTGGTGACGACCTGGGAGGCCGTCAAGGCCGCCGAGCGTCAGGCCCGTGACGAGAAGCCCGCCGACACCGGCCTGCTCGATAGCGTGCCACCGGGTCTGCCCGCGCTCGCACAGGCTGAGCTCTACCAGAAGCGCGCGGCCAAGGTCGGCTTCGACTGGCCCGACATCTCCGGTCCGCGGGCCAAGGTCAGCGAAGAGATCGTCGAGATCGAGACCGAGACCGACGACGACGCGCGTGGCCGCGAAGTCGGAGATCTGCTCTTCGCCGTCGTCAACTGGGCGCGCTGGCTCAAGGTTGATCCCGAGACGGTGCTGCGCGAAGCCAACACCCGCTTCGCCAATCGCTTCCGCCAGGTCGAATTGGGCGCCGCCGCCCAGGGCCGCGACATGCACGCCATGACCCTGGCCGAGCTCGACGCGCTCTGGGACGAGGCCAAGCGCCTGGAACGAGGCCAGTAGGGCGAAAGGCGAAAGGCGAAGGGCGAAGGGCGAAGGGCGAAGGGCGAAGGGCGAAGGGCGAAGGGCGAAGGGCGAAGGGCGAAGGGCGAAGGGCCCTTCAAACACCCTTCTGGGCCCCCGTCCTGGAAACGCGCCGAGCGACCCGGCCCAACGACTCCGGGTGCGCGTTTCCGGGAAGGGGGTTGGGGGAAGCCCTCCTGCCCTCCCACGAGGACGTATGAACCAGGACACACGCGCCGCCACCCTGATCGGCCGTACCGTGACCGTCACGATCGATCGGCCGCTGGGTTCGCGACATCCTGGGCACGGGTTCCTGTATTTGCTAAACTACGGCTTCCTGCCCGGCACAACCGCCGGGGATGGCGAGCCGCTGGATGCGTACGTGTTAGGCGTCTTCGAGCCCGTGACCGCATTCACGGGCGTCGTGATCGCCGTGATCCAGAGGCTCGATGATGACGACGACAAACTGATCGTGGCCGCGCCCGGTCGCGATTACTCCGATGCGCAGATCCTGGCGCTCACTGAATTTCAGGAGCGCTTTTTTGAATCGCTCGTCGTGCGCGAGCGACCCTAGACCACGTTCACCGGAGAACGCCGTGCCTCAACCAGCAGACTACATCATCGAGAACGCCCGCGTGTGGACGGGCGACCCCGAGCGGCCGGCAGCCGAGGCCGTGGCCGTGCGCGGGCGCCGCATCGCGTACGTCGGTACCACGGCCGATGCACGCGGCTGGCGCGGCCCGACCACGCGCCTGATCGACGCGCAAGGGTGTACGCTCACGCCGGGCTTCATCGATTCGCATCTTCACCTGCTATACGGCAGCCTGAACCTCGGGCGCGCACACCTGTTCGGCCTGCGCACCGCCGATGCCATCATCGCGGAGCTGCGCGCATTCGCTGCCGCGCACCCCGATGAGCCCTGGGTGCAGGGTCGCGGCGCGGCCTATGACGTCATCAACGGCCGGGCAGACCTCGATGCCGCGGTGCCCGACCGGCCGGTGCTGGTGATCGCGTACGATGGGCACACCGCCTGGGTCAATACACGCGCGCTCGAGCTGGCCGGCATCCTCACCGGCGGCGCCGTGCGCGGACCCAACAGCGTCATCGTCCGTGACGAGCACGGCGTCGCCACCGGCGAACTGCGCGAGACCGGCGCAATCGACCTCGTGGAGGACCTGATCGCCGAGCCCGGCGTCAGCGAGAAGCGGCGCTGGCTGGTCGAAGGCGTCCGCGCCCTCAACCGCGCCGGCGTGACCGCCGTGCACAACATGAACGGCGATCTGGCCGAGCTCCAGCTCTATCGCGCCGCGGAGCGCGACGGCGACCTGACCCTGCGCGTGGTCGTGCCGTACCACGTCGAGCCGCACACCGCCTTCGAGGCGCTGCCGGAGGCGGCCGAGATGGCCCGGATCGACGGGCTCGCTCGCGGCGGCACGGCCAAGTTCTTCATGGACGGCGTCCTCGAGTCGTGGACGGCTCTGATGGTCGAGCCCTACGCCGATCGGCCTGAGAGCTGCGGCGACTCGCTCTTCAGCCTCGAGCACTTCGTGCGCATGGCGGGCGAGTGCGATCGGATGGGCCTGCAGATCGCCGTGCATTGCTGCGGCGACGGCGCAGTCCGCCGCACGTTGGACGGCTATGAGCGGATCCAATCGCACAACGCGCCCCGCGAACGCCGCCACCGGATCGAGCATATCGAGGTCATCCATCCCGCCGACCTGCCACGTTTCAAGCAGCTGGGTGTGTTGGGTTCGGTGCAGCCGTTGCATGCCCCCATGCCCGGAGACGGCGACGTGTGGATGGGGCGTGCGGGCCAGGCACGCTGGGACCTGTCGTTCGCCTGGCGCACGCTGCAACAGGCCGGCGTGCACCTCGCGCTCGGGTCCGATTGGCCGGTGGCCGACTTCAACCCCCTGGCCGGGATCGCGGCCGGCCTGACGCGCAAACCCTGGCAGGCCGGGGACGCCGTTCAGGCGTTGACGCTCGAGGAGTTGCTCGCCGGTTACACGCGCGACGCCGCTTTCGCCGAGTTCCGCGAGCACGAGCGCGGCCAGGTACGGATCGGCATGCTGGCGGATCTGGTGCTGTTGAACGGCGACCTCGCGCAGACCGCGGCCGTGGATCCGGCCGGCGTGGCGAAACTGAAGCCCGCGTTGACCATCGTCGACGGCGCGATCGCGTTTCAGGCCTGACGGAGACGAACCCCGGATCATGCCGACCTACGCCCTGCGCCGGACCCTGCAGGCCATCCCGATCCTGCTGATCCTCAGCGCGGTGCTGTTCGCCATCGTCAAGGCGGCGCCGGGCGGGCCGCTTGCGGCCGCAGAGCGCAACCCAAACGTCACCGCCGAGCAGCTGGCGCGCCTCCGCGAGCGTCTTGGCCTCGATCAGCCGATCTACGTGCAATACGGCAAATGGCTGGTCAACTTCGCCCTGGCCGGCGATTGGGGCGAGTCGATCAAGTTTCGGCGGCCGGTCAGCGACATGATCGTCGAGCGGCTGCCGGCGACGTTCATCCTGGTCGTTGCGGCCTTCGTGCTGATGCTGGCGCTCGCGGTTCCGGCCGGCGTCATTGCGGCCAGCCGGCCGTATTCGTGGTTCGACCACGCCGTCACCAGCCTGAGCTTTGCGGGCCAATCGGTGCCCACGTTCTGGCTGGGCCTGATCCTGATCCTGGTCTTTTACATCTGGCTGAAGAACCCGTTCACGGGCGAACCGCTTTTCCCGTCGGGAGGCATGGGCACGGTCGGGGCCGAGCGCGACCTGCGCGACCTGCTCTGGCATCTGGTGCTGCCGACGTTCGCGCTCAGCGCCGGGTACATCGCCTGGTATTCGCGTTTCCTGCGTTCGAGCATGCGCGACATCCTCAACGAGGACTATGTGCGCACGGGTCGCGCAAAGGGTCTGAGCGAGCGCGCCGTCCTGTTCAAGCATGCTGCGCGCAACGCGCTCCTGCCGTTGGTGACGATGCTCGCGCTCGACCTGCCGGCGGTGTTCAGCGGCGCGCTCTTTGTCGAAAACATCTTCTCGTGGCCGGGGATGGGGCGTCTGTTTTGGGACGCGGCGCGCGGGCGCGACTACCCGGTGTTGCAGGCCGTGGTGATGATCAACGCCGTGTTGATCGTGGCCTTCAATCTGTGCGCGGACCTGCTCTACGGTCTGCTCGACCCGCGGGTGCGCTATGACTGACGCCGTGCTCGAGCGTGAGCCCGTGCAGGGCGGGGCGATCGTGCCCGAGGGCATGGCCAGCCAGATCTGGCGCCGCTTCGCGCGACACCGGCTCGCGGTGGCCTCGCTGGCGATCCTGATCGGCCTGATCGTGGCCGCTGCGCTGGGACCGCTGAACCGCTACGACCCGAATGCGCAAGCACCGGGCGACAAGCTGCAGGCGCCGTCGGCCGAGCACTGGCTCGGCACGGACAGCCGCGGACGCGATCTGCTGTCCCGGTTGCAATACGGCGGCCAGATCTCGCTCGCCGTCGGCCTGCTGTCGACCGTGCTGACGCTCGTGATCGGCACCGCGATCGGCGCGGCCGGCGGCTATTACGGCGGCTGGATCGACAACGTGCTGATGCGCGTGACCGACGCCTTCCTGACGTTTCCGACGACGTTCGTGTTGATCCTGATCAGCGCGTTGCTGCGCGAGCTGCCCTATCCGCAGCTAAAGAACAGCGTCATGGTCGTGATCGTCGTTATCGGCATCCTGTCGTGGATGTACACGGCCCGACTGGTGCGCGGGCTGGTGCTGGTCTTGCGCGAGCGCGATTTCGTGACCGCGGCGCGCGCGCTGGGCGCCAGCGATGCGCGCATCATCCTTGGCCACATCCTGCCGAACTGCCTGGGCCCGATCCTGGTCAACGGCACGTTGCAGATGGCCTTCGCCGTCATCACCGAGTCGGGCTTGAGCTATCTGGGCTTCGGGATCCAGCCGCCGACGGCCAGTTGGGGCAACATCCTCGAAGAGGCCCAACAACACATCTTCCGCGCGCCGTGGCTCGCGATCTTCCCGGGCGTGCTGATCTTTCTGGTCGCGATGGCCGTGAACTACATCGGCGACGGCCTGCGCGACGGGCTCGACCCGTATCTGGTGCGCGGCGCCAAAGGATGAAGACTCGGCTGCGGGCGCCCGCGGCCGTTCAACGCAGTGATGGAGAAGAAGGAGAGACCATGACCCCACACACCCGTTCGTTGGCGCGTGTCGCGTTGGGCCTCAGCCTGTTGCTGGCGGCCTGCACGACGCCCGTCGCATCCACGCCGACCGGCGTGGCCGGCGAGCCCACCGCGGTCGTCGGCAGCCCGACCGCAGCGACCGAGGGCGGCTCGGGCGGCGAAATCGTATTGATCATCCCCGAAGAGCCCACGACGCTTAATCGTTATTTGGGCGATGCCGCGATCGTGCGCCAGGTGGCGGACGCCGTGACAGGCACCGGTCTGACCTACGTCGACCCGGCCGGTCAGTATCAGGCCGCGTTGGCCGCTGAGTTGCCCAACGTCGATAACGGCGGGCTCTCGGCGGACCTCAAGACCGTCACCTGGCACCTCAAGCCGGGCCTGAAATGGTCTGATGGCGAGCCGCTGACATCGGCCGACATCGTGCACACCTGGGAGACCGTGGCCAACCCCGCCAGCGGCGCGCTGGCGCAGACCGGCGGCTTCGCCGAGATCACGTCGATCGAAACGCCCGACGACGCGACGGCCGTGGTGACGTATGCGGCGCCGTATCCCGATTATCTCGGCCAGTTCTCGGCCGGGCTGTTCCCCAAGCATGCCACCGGCGCTCCGGAGGACATGCTCAACTGGGAGTGGAACACCCAGCCCGTCGGGGCGGGGCCGTTCGTGGTGACCGAGTGGCGCGCGGGCGAGAGCATCACGCTCGATCGTAACCCGAATTACTACGAGGCCGGCAAGCCGTCTCTCGATCGCATCATCTTCAGCATCGTGCCCGACGAGGCCGCGCAGGAGGCCGTGATGCAGGAGGGCGACGCCCACGTGCAACTCTGGCCCGGCGCCGATCAGGCCACGTACGACGCGCGCATGGCCGGCGTGGCCTCGCAGAAGCTCGTGCCCGGCGTGTGGAACCTGGCCATCGACTTCAACCTGAGCGCGCCCAAGGACGGGGACGCCGGACCGGGCGCGCCGCACCCGATCCTGGGCGACGTCCGTGTCCGCCAGGCCATCGCGCGCGCGATCGACTACGACACCTTGATCAACGACGTGTTGGGCGATCAGGGCGTCGTGGCGTCGACCAATCCGTTCGCCTATGGCTGGTATCAATGCGACCTGCCGCGCATGTTCGACTTTGACGTCGAGGCAGCGAAGAAGCTGCTCGACGAGGCCGGCTGGGTGGAGGGTCCCGACGGGATCCGCGTCGCGCAAGGCGCGCCCTTCGCCGCGGATGGAACGCGTCTGTCGCTCGAGTTACAGGGTTACACCAATTACGACCCGCTGCAGCTGACCGAAGAGTGGCTGGCGGAGCAACTTAAGGCGGTCGGCATCGAGATCACGATCGTCAACTACGACTTCTCGATCATCTTCGGATCGTTCAGCGACGGCTCGCCGCGCAAGACCGGCGACTTCGACATGCTGATCTACGATCGAAGCTTCACGATCGAGCCGCAGCAGGAAGTCGCCGCGTACTTCAAGTCCACGAGCATCCCGGGTCCCGACAATCCCGACGGCGACAACTACTTCCGCTGGGTCAATGCCGACGCCGACAAGCTCATCGATGCGGCCGGCGGCACGTTCGATCAGGCCGCTCGCAGGGACGCCTATTGCGCCCTGGGTGAGATCGTGCAGACCGAGTTGCCGCAGCTGTACCTGTACGTCTTTCAGGACGGCTACGGCTTTTCATCGCGCCTGAGCGGCTACCAGGTCAGCACGTGGGGCTCCATGACCTGGGACGTGCAGAACTGGCAGCTCGCCCCGTAAGTCGTACGCCGAAGAGCCGAAGGGCGAGGGGCCGAAGAGCCGAAGAGCCGAAGAGCCGAAGTGCGAGAGTCGAAGATCGAAGATCGAAGAGCGAAGAGCGAAGTGCGAAGTGCCGAAGGGCGAGAGTCGAAGATCGAAGTGCGATCGGTGAATGAACATCTCCCCCTCCCTGAAAACGCGCCAGGCAGGCCAGATGCGCCGCCTACTGGTGCGCGTTTTCAGGGAGGGGGTTGGGGGGTGGGCCACGGCGGCTTCAGCCACAGGAAGCCGCGCCGCAGCAGGGCGGGGCGCGGGTCGAGCGCATAACCCGCATCCCGCAGGCGGTTAGCGGAGGCCGAAAACACCTGGCGCAGGTCATTGCCGTGGGCACGGGCGGCCGACCAGGCGCGGGTCCAGGTGCCGAAGAAGCGATCGATCGCGCCGTCGGGCGCCGCATGGTGGATGTAAATCTTGGGCAATACGGGCTGGAGGTCTCGAGGCGTGAACGCGCGACGCAGCCCCGGCGCCAGCACAAGGCCGAGCGTTTCGAGGCGGCCGGCACTGCGTTGATAGAGGTTGAACGTCATCAACTGACCGGTCGGGTTCGACGTGCCCTCGATCAGCAGAGCGCCCGGGCACATGCCGACGGCCAGGGCCTCGAGGGCGGCGGCGACCTCGGCTTCGGAGTACTGTCGCAGGACGTTGAAGGCGCGCACGACCGCCGCCGTTTCCCCCGCCGCCAGCGGTAGATTGAAACCGCCGAGGCGAAAACCGAGGCCGGGTTGCCGGCTAGGTTCGGCCGCGGCGACGCGCTCCGGGTCGATCTCGACGCCGATCACGCGCACGTCCGGATTGAGGCGGCGCAGCCGGGTCAGCGTCTCCACCGACGTGATCGGATACGCGCCGTAGCCCAGGTCGATGTAGATGCCCGGTAGATGGCGCGTGAACTCGGGAAAGGCGAGCGCCAGAAAGACGTCTGTCTTGCGCAGGCGGTTGGGCGCCGTCTTCCCGCGTGTGACCTGGCCGAGCGGCCGAGACGAAGAGCGTTGCACGATGGGTGCATGGTAACATGCAGCGACCGCGGGCCGCTGCGCCGGGTCGCGGTCACCGTGACCTGCGTTACTTCCACCGTGGCCGACGGCCCGTCGGCTGCGGTTCACTCGAAGGAGACCTCATGCGTTTCATCACCTATGCGTCCGCCGGCGGTCCGCAGCTTGGCCGCGTTGAGGGCGAGACGGTCGTCCCGGTCCCGGGTGTGTCGTTGACCGAGCTGATCGCGCTCGGCCCGGCCGGGCTGACTCGGGCGCGCCAGTCGACCGAGGCGCCGTTGCCGTTGGCGGGTCTGCGGCTGTTGGCCCCGATCGGCGAGCCGCGCCGGAATATTCTGTGCCTGGGCATGAACTACGCCGCGCATGCCGCGGAGAGCCTGATCGCCAAGAACCTGCCGGTGGTGATGCCCACGGTGCCCGTGATCTTCACCAAGATCACCACCGCGGTCACCGGCCCCTTCAGCGATCTGCACCTCGACTTAGGCCTGACGGAGCAATACGACTGGGAGGTCGAGCTCGGTCTGGTGATCGGCAAGCGCGGCAAGAACATCCCGGCCGAGCAAGCGCTGGATTACGTCTTCGGCTACACCGTGATCAACGACGTCTCGGCCCGCGACATCCAGAACAGCCACGGCGGTCAGTTCTTCCGCGGCAAGAGCCTGGACGAAACCTGCCCGATGGGCCCGTGGGTGGTCACCGCCGACGAGATCGCGAACCCGCATGCGCTGGCGCTGCGCTGTTCGGTCAATGGCGTGCTCAAGCAGGAGTCGACCACGGCCGATTTCATCTTCGACATCCCGGCCATGATCGCGTGGCTTTCGAAGGGTATGACACTCCTGCCCAGCGACGTGATCTCGACGGGCACGCCGAGCGGCGTCGGCTTCGCGCGCACGCCCCCCGAATTCCTCAAGGCCGGCGACGTGGTCGCCTGCGAGGTCGAGGGTGTCGGCCGGATCGAGAACAAGATCGTGGCTGCCTGAGCCGCGCCCGTGGAAAAACGACGAGGCCCTTCCCAATCGGGAAGGGCCTCGTCGTTTGTTGGGCACGTTTGGGGTCAACGTCGTGCCAGAAGTCGGGGCGAGAGGATTTGAACCTCCGACCCCCTGCACCCCATGCAGGTGCGCTAGCCGGGCTGCGCCACGCCCCGTAATGAGACTCAGCCATTATACCGGGCTCGGGCTTGTTTTTCAACACGGCGGTACGGATGCCGAATCGATATCGGGAATGGCCGGATAAGTTTCGGCTGAATCCAGCGAAGAATCGCGGCCTCCCGGGACGACATCCGGCGATATCCGGCAATATGCGGCCATTCCCGATATCGAACCCAGCTGCGCGTGCGCCGGGCCGAATTTGGCCGATAATCCCAATATGACCCAAACGACCCGCCTCGAACATGACCTGCTTGGCGAACGCGAAGTGCCGGCCGAAGCTTACTATGGCATCCACACCCTGCGCGCGCTCGAGAACTTCCCGATCACGGGCCAGCCCATCAGCGGCCTCCCGGAACTGATCATCGCCCTGGCCTGCGTCAAGCAGGCCGCGGCCGTGACCAACCGCGAGCTCGGCCTGCTCGACGCCGCGCGCGCCCAGGCCATCGTCGCCGCGTGCAGCGAGATCCGCGCCGGGGCGCTGCATGACCAATTCGTCGTCGACGTGATTCAGGGCGGGGCCGGCACCTCGTCGAACATGAACGCCAACGAGGTGATCGCCAACCGCGGGCTGGAGTTACTGGGTCAGCCGCGCGGCGCCTATCTTCATCTGCATCCGCTCGAGCACGTCAACATGAGCCAGAGCACCAACGACGTCTACCCGACGGCGTTGCGGATCGCGCTACGGCTCGAGATCGACCGGCTCCGCGCGGCGATGGCGTACCTGCGAGCGGCCTTCGAAGCCAAGGCGACTGAGTTCGCGGACGTCCTCAAGATGGGCCGGACTCAGTTGCAGGATGCCGTGCCGATGACGCTTGGCCAGGAGTTCAGCACCTACGCCGTCATGCTGGCCGAAGATGAGGAGCGGCTGCGCGAAGCGGGCCTGCTGATCCAGGAGGTCAACCTCGGCGCGACCGCGATCGGCACCGGTCTGAACGCACCGCCGGATTACGCCGCCCTGGTCTGCAGGCATCTGAGCGCGATCACGGGCGTGCCGCTGGTGACGGCCGGCAACCTGATCGAGGCCACGCAGGACGCCGGCGCCTTTGTTCAGCTTTCCGGTGTGCTCAAGCGCGTGGCCGTCAAGCTCAGCAAGACGTGCAACGACCTGCGTCTGCTGTCTTCAGGTCCGCGGGCCGGCCTCGGCGAGATCAACCTGCCGCCGGTTCAGGCGGGTTCCTCGATCATGCCGGGCAAGGTCAACCCCGTGATCCCCGAGGTCGTCAACCAGATCGCGTTCGAGGTGATCGGCAACGACGTCACCGTGACCTTTGCTGCCGAGGCGGGGCAACTGCAGCTCAATGCCTTCGAGCCCGTCATCGCACATAACCTCTTCAACAGCCTGATTTACCTGCGCAACGGGTGCCTGACCCTGGCCAACCGCTGCGTCTTCGGCATCACGGCGAACCGCGAGCAGTTGCGTCGCAGCGTGGAGAATTCGATCGGGATCGTGACCGCGCTCAACCCGTACATCGGTTACGAAAACGCAACGGCCATCGCGAAGGAAGCGCACGAGACCGGCGGCAGCGTCTACGAACTGGTCCTGACGCGCGGGTTGATGGACAAGGCCGATCTCGATCGCGTATTGCGTCCCGAAGTGTTGACCCGTCCGCAGCCCTTGCCGAAACGCGAGTAGGGGCGGCCCTTGCCGCCGCCCCGGCCCTTGCCGCCGCCCCGGCCCTTGCCGCCGCCCCGGCCCTTGCCGCCGCCCCGGCCCTTGCCGCCGCCCCGGCCCTTGCCGCCGCCCCGGCCCTTGCCGCCCCGGCCCTTGCCGCCGCGGTTTCACCAGCGAATGGGTTGCCCTGCCCACAGTCCAAGACGACTTCACTCAAGCGTGGTAGGTTCTTGTGAGTTCAGGAGGCGATACGGCATGTACCCCGTCCCTGCCAGCCAGGTGCTCGAAGCCCAAATCGGTAGCGAGGCGCGATACCGTTATCGCATCTACGTGCCCGACGGAACGGTTCGCGGACTGGTTGTCTATCTGCCGCATTACGGTGGCACCATCGAAGACTGGGAGACCTCGACACTGCCGGGTCGCCTGGCCGCCTCCGGGATCGCCAGCCTGGTGGGCCTGCCGATACCGGAGGGCACCGGGTATTTGACCGACGCCGATCTGCAGGCGCTCCACGTCATGTTGAAGGACGCGTTGGTCCGGCTTCACTGTCCTCCGGATTCCCTCATTTTGGGCGGGTTCTCGGCCGGCGGCGTCGGCGCAATGCGCTACGGTGAGGTCGCGGTCGCCGGCGACTTGCCTGGGCTGATCCGACCGCGCGCGATCTTCGCGGTGGATCCGCCGCTCGACATCGGTCGCTGGTTTCGCGGGATGCAGATCGTCATCCGCCGCAACTGGCCGTCACCCCACCTGCAAGAGTCGATATACGTCTCCGAGGTTCTGCGTGAGACGTTTGGGGGCTCGCCCGATGAAGTGCCCGCCGCGTATGCCCGCGCTTCAGCGGTCTCGGCCCACCTGCAGTTTGGCGGCAACCTGCAGTATCTGCGGCACACGCCGGTACGGTTGTACACGGAGCCCGACGTCGACTTCTGGCTCGATCATGTCACCGACCTCTACAGTCTGAATGCGCTCGATGTTGTTTTCGCCGTCAATGAATTGCGCGCCATGGGGAATGACCAGGCCGAACTGGTGGTCACGCATGAGCGGGGCTATCGCGCCGACCTGGGCGGCATGCGACTTCCTCATGCCTGGTCGATCGTCGACGAGTCTGACCTGGCCGCCTGGATCGAACGCCGGCTCGCGACCTGACCGGACTGACCTCCGACTAACCCTGGTTGATGTGCGCCATGAGCGCCTGGGGGTCGTTTCGGAACGCCAACGCAAAGGGCTGCCCGGCGCTTGCGGCGTTGAGGGCCGAGGTCAATGCGGCGTTGACCGGGGCCTGGATCTTGACGCGGGCGGCGTAGCGCGCCACAGCGCCGTTGAGCCAGGCCACTTCCGTGAGCGGCTTGCCGCTGAAGACGTCGACGTGAAAGGAAGGCATTTTGCCGCCCCGGCCGCCCCCGGCCGCGGCTCGGAGCAGCGGCCGACCCAGCCAGGCCGGCAGCACGAGCACCGGCGGGATCAGGCGGACCCGCACACCCGGCAGCTCCACGACCGGCAAACCCAATGCGCGCATCACGGCCACGGCTTCGCGCAGCATCCGGCGCTCGACGCCATAAAGCCCGCCATGGCTGTAGATGCGGCTCACCGGCCAATCGAGCAGGGCAGAAGTGGCGTTTCCGATCAGGTTGGTCAATAGCTTCGACCACTTCATCGCGCCGGCGTCGGCGAAGCGCATGACGGTGTGACCGCCCGCTGCGAAAGCGTCGGCCAACGGATCGCTCAGCGCGTGTCCGGATGCGATCCCGATTCCGCGCGCGCGCTCGATCACGGCGTCGCCGGGGCCGCGCGACCCGACGGCTGTGGTCACCGTACCCGAGAGAACGTTATCGGCGCCGAAGACCTTGGCCAGTGCGGCTTCGTTGTCCAGGCCGTTCTGCAGACAGAGCACGACCGGACGGCGGCCGCCCAGGTTCGGGCGGACCTCGGCCAGCAGGGCGCTGGTGTCGTAGGCCTTCACCGCCACGACCATCACATCGGGTTGCGTTGCCAGGGCCCTGGCCCAATCGTCGGTGACGAGCCGCGGTCGGACGACCTGATCGCGCTCCGGGCCCGTCAGACGATAGCCTTGTTCACTCAGAGCCTGGGCCGTGGCCGGGCGGGCGAGGGCCACGATCTCTACGCCGGCCGTGCCCAGGGCCGTGGCCGCCAGGGTGCCGATCGCGCCGCCGCCGATGACGAGCGCCCTCATGCGACGGTGCCGCCGACGAAGTCGCGGGTTCCGCGGGAGAAGTCAAGCGCGGACATCGGGCGTTTGCCGGCCGGCTGGATCTTGAGGAGGAGGAGTTGCCCGTCACTGCAGGTCAGGGCCGGGCCATCGAGCCCGCCGCTGATCGTGCCCGGCGTTCCTCGGCCGCTGATCGGCCGGGCTTCGAGCACTTTGAGCGGCTGGCCCTGCCACAGGCAAAAGGCGCCCGGCCAGGGCGAGAGCGCACGCACCTGGCGGGCGAGCTCGTCGGCGGTGCGGGTGAAGTCGAGCCGGCCATCCTCTTTTTTGAGCTGCGGTGCGTAGGTGGCGAGCGTCGAGTCCTGCGGCTGTGAAGCGATGGCGCCGGACAGATAACCGGGCAGCGTCTCGAGCAACAGGTCGGCCCCGAGAACCGCCAGACGTTCGGTGAGCGCTCCGGCCGTCTCCGTCTCGTCGATCGGTGTGGCCCGCCGCGCGAGCATCGGCCCGGTGTCGAGGCCGACGTCCATGCGCATGATCGTGATCCCGGTTTCGGAATCGCCGGCCAGGATGGCGGCCGCGATCGGGGCCGCGCCGCGATGACGCGGCAACAGCGAGGCATGAACGTTGATGCAGCCGTGCGCGGGCAGGTCGAGCACGGCCGGCTTGAGGAGCTGGCCGAAGGCCGCGACGACGATCAGGTCCGGCGCCCAGGCTGCGAGTTGCGCCATGGCCTCGGGCTCACGGAGTCGGTTGGGCTGGATGACGGGGAGGCCGAGCTCCAGCGCGGCCACTTTTACCGGCGGTGCGACGAGCTGGCGCCCGCGCCCGGCCGGCCGGTCGGGCTGCGTGACGACGCCGACGACGGTGTGGGCGGCAGCCAGAGCGCGCAGGGACGGCACGCTGAAATCGGGCGTGCCCATGAAAACGATGGACGTCATGCGTTGATTATAGGGGATCGGCGGCGGCGCCCTGGACCTTTCTCCCGTCCACCACGCCGGCCACGCAAAGATTGCGAATCCGCTGAATTACCGAGTATTCTTTGGGCGTTCTTAACTTGCGCTTCACGGCGAATGCCGTAAAATTCCATTATTGTCTTCATTTCTGTAAAGGAGCCCTGTCATGACCAGTATGCCTTCAATGGATCCGTCTGCCGAGCCGACCAGCGATGACAAGCTTTGGTCGCTGCTGGCCTATGTGTTGAGCCCGTTGGTGCCGGTGATCATCCTCCTGATGGAGGACAAGAAGAACCGCCCGTTCATCAAGTCGCACAACGTGCAGGCCCTCGTCCTCGGCCTGGCGAACTTCATTATCGGCACGGTGATCAGCTTCACGGTCATCGGCGCGTGCGTGCCGGTAGTGGTCTGGTTTTACATGATCTACCTCGGTGTCCAGGCCTACCAGGGCAAGGCCGTCACGATCCCGGTCATCACCGACTTCGTCAAGAACCAGGGCTGGGCGTAAGCGCACCCGGGTTCGCGTGTCGAATGGACAGCCCGCCGCAAGGCGGGCTGTTTGTTTTTGGGGATGACCGCGAGCGGATCGATCCAGGGTCAACACGTGATCCGGGCAGCGCCGATGTCCTTCGAGGACTCTTCGCGGATTGGCTTTTGCCGGACGGGTCGGTAAACTAGCACAATGGCTTCATTGATCAGCAAACGATGGAACGTGGCGCAGCCCATGTCCGACTCGACGGCCACCGAACTGCAGGGCTTCGCCCCGATCGTGGCGCGAGCGCTGGCGCAACGCGGCCTGACGACGCGTGCAGCGGCCGAGGTGTTCCTGGCGGGCGAAGCGGCCGGCGCGACCGATCCGGTGCAGATGACGGGGGTAGCCGAGACGGTCGACCGGTTGTTACGCGCGGTTCAGCACAATGAGCCGATCGTGGTCTACGGGGACTACGACGTCGATGGCGTCACGGCAACGGCGCTGATGATCCAGGTGTTGACGGCGCTGGGCGCCGATGCGCGGCCCTACATCCCGCATCGCGAAGACGAGGGCTATGGGCTCAATCACGAGGCGCTCCGCACCCTGGCCGGCGACGGTGTCAAGGTGGTGCTGACGGTCGATTGCGGGATCCGCTCGTTGCCCGAAGCCGAGACGGCCCGCTCGCTCGGGATCGATCTCATCATCACCGACCACCACGTGCCGGGCGACGCGTTGCCCGATGCCTTTGCCGTGATCAACCCCAAGCAAGCCAGCGACGTCTATCCGGAGAAGATGCTGGCCGGTGTCGGCATCGCCTACAAGCTGTCGCAAGGGTTGGTGCGGGCCGCAGGAGGCGGAGCCGCAGGAAGCGGGGCCGCGGCCATCAAGGCCTCCGACGTGCTCGATCTGGTCGCGCTCGGCTCCGTGGCGGACCTGGCGCCGCTGGCCGGCGAGAACCGGTTGCTGGTGCGTCAGGGCCTGCAGGTGATGAACCGCCCGCCCGACAAGCTCCGCCGCGAAGGGCTGCGGGCCATGTATCTCAGCGCCGGCATCAAGCCCGGTAAGCTCGACGCCGGCACGATCGGCTTTGTGCTGGGTCCCCGCCTCAACGCTGCCGGGCGCCTGGAGTCGGCGCTGGACGCCTACGAGTTGATGACCACGACCGACGTGTACCGGGCCGGGCAGTTGGCTCAGCAACTCGAGGTCCAGAACCGCGAGCGCCAGGCGCTGACGCGCGACACGCACCAGCGGGCGCGCGAGCTGGCCCTGGCAGGCTCTCCCGATGGCCGGTTGCTCTTTGCGGCGCATCCCGACTTCCGGCACGGCATCGTCGGGCTGGCTGCCTCCCGGCTGACCGAGGAGTTCTATCGACCGTCGATCGTGGCCCGGATCGAGGCCGACGCGGTTCGCGGCTCGTGCCGCAGCATCCGTGAGTTTCACATCACGAACGCGTTGGATGAGTGTAAGGATCTGCTGGTCAAGTACGGCGGCCACGCCGCAGCCGCCGGTTTCACGGTTGCGCCCGACAAGGCCGGCGAGCTCGAGGCGCGGCTGCGCGCCATCGCCGAGCGCGAGCTGAGCGGGTTGGACCTGCGCCCGACGGTCAATATCGACTCCGAGGCGCGGTTCGCCGAACTGACCCCTGCACTCGCCGCCGAGCTGGCGCGCTTCGAGCCCTGCGGCTTTGGGAATCCCACGCCGGTGCTCGCGACTCGCGGCGCCCGGATCCGCGGGATCCGGACGATGGGCAGCGACGGCTCCCACCTGCGGCTGAACCTGAGCCAGGACGGTTTGGGTCTGGACGCGATCGGCTTCGGGTTGGGGGCCTGGGCACAACGTCTCGAGACGGGGCAGACCGTCGACCTGGCCTACACGTTCGAGATCGACGAATGGAACGGCGAGCGCCGGCTGCAGTTGAAGCTGCGCGATCTCAGGCCGGCCGAGTAATCGTCACCCGGCGTCGGCGGGAGCGCGCTGCGGGCACAACCCACACCAGGACCCAGCCGAGGAGCCCGATCCCCGAGATCGCCAGACCGAGCGCCACCGTGCTCGGCCCGAACGAGAAAACAACCGTGTGTTCCCCGGGTGGGAGCGCCACGGCGCGGAAGAGGCCGTCGGCCGTGAGGATCTCGGTCGGCTCGCCGTTGATCGTCGCGCGCCAACCCGGGTAGTTCGTGTCAGTCAGCACCAGGATCCCCGGCCCCGTGGCGCGCAGCTCGACGCGTTCCGGCGCGTAGGTCACAAACGAGACGGAACGCGTCGTCCCATCGCTTTGGAACGGCAGACCCGGGTCGGCGTCGAGCACGACGGTGCGGGCCGGATCGAACGCCGGATCCCGAAGCCAATCGACGACATCGCTGCCAGGCGCCGCGACGGTATACGTGTCGGCCACAAACCCACGCGGCAATCGATCGAGCACCTCGTAGATCTTGACGTCGCCACTGTGCGCGAGCCGATAGGGCCGCAGCGGCACAGACTGGAAAGCGCCGGTGGCCGTGTCGATGACGCTCAGCGACTCGAGATCCGCGGGCCCGGTCAACTCGATGGCCTCAGGCGCGAAGGGCAGGTCGACCAGGCTGTGCCCCTGCGTGAAGGATAGCTCGGCGCGCTGCTGATCGGCGACGACGATGAGTCGGCCCGGGCTTGCGGCCAACACGCCTAATCGGTCGCCAGGAAATGCGGGCTCGACCTCTAACGCGGCCGTTTCGCCGGCGGCAAGTGTGCGCGTGAAGAGGCGGTCGTAGTACACGCCGTCGATCCAGATGTCTCCGGTTTTGTCCGCGATCAGCCACCGCGCATCCACCAGCGCCAGCCAGCGCGCATCCGGCGCCGACTTGACGTACTCGCGCAAGCGGCCGTCAGCCGAAGGCTCGCTGGTGAACAGACTTACGAACCGGGAGTAGGCGCGGGTCGGGAGCACCCCGCCGTCGAACCCGTCGACGCTCGGCACGCCCCAGGTGAGCGCCAGGTTCGGCGAGAGCACCTCTTTGTGCTTGGTCGCGACGATGAGGGTCTCGAGGCCGGCTGGGGGGAGTTGCGGCGCGTACAGGGCGCGCAGTTCACCGAGGTCACCGGGATCGAACTGCAGCGCCGACATCGAGAGCACACGCCCGGGAGGCGGGCCGGTCTCGGCCGTCCGTGCAGGGTCGATCAGGAGCTGCGTGAGCGCCGGTCGCGCGCTGGCGTAGGCCTCGGGCGCCGTCAGGGCCGCGAGCACGGGCAGGGCGCGCGCGCTGAAGGCCAGTTCCAGCGTGCACAGCGCCAGGGCCACCCCGGCAACCCGCTCACGCGCCCACGGCCCCCACAGCAGGGCCAGGAACGCCAGCCACGCCACGGCCCAGCCGGCTCCGTCAACCAGAGACGGCAGGCCGAGCGGCCCGGTCTCCCCGGGCGGTGTCCGGCCGAGGGCGAGCGGGATGAGCAGGATGGGCGTGATCGCGGCCAGCGACGCGGCCTGGCGCGAGCGGCGGCTTGCGGCGGCCCACGTATCGAGGCCGAGGCCGGCCAGCCATGCGGCGCCGAACGCGAAGAGGAAGAGCCAGCGCGCCGGGACGCGGAAGAGGCTGAAAGGCGGCAGGAAGGCCAGACCGGCGTACACCGGGTCGTACGCGCCGATCGCGAAAGCCAGGCCGATCCCGACCAGCGCGAGAGCCGGCCAGCGGCGGCGGTCGGGCGCCAGCGCCCCGAGGGCGGCCAGGCCGAGCGCGATCAGGCCGACCGAACCGACGAATTCGGTGAACAGGCTGCGCGTGTAGCCGGGTGCCAAAGCCAGCCCCAAAATGCGCGGGTCGAGCGAGAACGAGACGGCGTCGCGCCATTCGAGCCCGCCGCTGCGCAGCGAGAGCCGCTGAAGTTCGAAGGTCGGCAGCAGTTGCCCGGCCGCCAGCACGCCCGCGCCCAGCGCCGCGACGACCAACGGCCAGAGCGCGCGCCCACCGTGGACGAGTCTGGCGCGCCAACCGCCGCCGGCGTGCGCGGCAGCCTCCACGCCGAGCACGATCGCGGCCCCGACCCCGCAGATGACGACGCTCTGCGTGTGGCCGGCCAATACCTGCAGGGCGACGACGCCCGCGGCGAGCACGGCGCGCTGCCACCCGGGTCGCTCACGCGCGGTGAGGGCGACCAACAGCCATGGAAACCACGCGAGCGCCTGAAACTGATTGATGTGCTCGGCCTGCGCCAGGAAGTACCCGCCGATGGCGAACACCGTCGCCGACAGCATCGCGGCCGGAAGGGTCAAGACCAATCGGCGCTGTGCGTACGCGAACAGACCCAACCAGGCCAGGGCCGCGTGCACGCCCAGGCTGACCTTGACCGCGAGCGGGGCGCTCAACGGCGCGACCAGCCAGTTGAGCGGATAGAGCACGCCGGTTTGAGGGTTTGCGAGGAAGGGCGCGCCCATGAAGATGTCGGGCGTCCACAGCGGCAGACGAAACTCCCGAAACGCCGCGGCCCGGGCGTCCCAGTACGGATAGAAGTACAGGAACATGTCGCCGCGGGCGAGGATCAGGTTCGACAGGAGCAGCGGGGCCAATACGGCGACCACGATGCCGACGCCCAGCGCGGGCGCCCAGTAGCGACGCATGGCCACAACTGTACTCGATTTCGGTCACGAGAAAGGCGGGGCACGAGGGGCGTGGCATAGCGTCGACCGCTCGTGCCCCGCCTTTCTCGATCCAGTATTGATGCTGGTACAACGCCCGGATGTCGGGCTCCTTGTTGTACGATGGCGCGATGTCATTTCGCACGATCGTCGTGGTCGCGGGTCTCGTCATTGTGTTGTGGGCCGGTCTGCGTCTGGCGGGACCTGGCCCCGAGATCTGGTCGGCCTGGGAGCCGGACGGGTGCTCGACCTTCAATTGTTACTGCGAGGCCATCCGTCCGCAGCTGATCCGGCAGACGATCGCGACCGAGAGCAACCTGGGCTTTGCGACGGTCGCGCTGCTGATCGCGGGCGGGCTCGCCGGCGCTCGAACGCGTCGGCACTGGCTGGCCGTCGGCGCTTTGGCTGCGACGGCTCTGGGCTCGGCCTTCTATCACGCCTCCTTGACCCGCGTCGGCGATTGGGCCGACCTCATGGGCACGTACGGCCTGGCCATCCTGTTCGCCACGTTCGCGGCCATGCGGCGTTGGCCGGATCGATCGACCTGGATCGGCCTGGCTGCCGGTGTCGTGCTGGTCGCGTGCGGGGTGCAGATGGCCATCGCGCGGGAGCTGCAACAACTCGTCTTTGGTGGCCTGATCCTGGCCGCCATCGTGCTTGAAGTGCAGGCGCCCCGCGCCGGTGTCCCCCGGACCTGGCTGTGGGCGGGCCTCGCCTGTTTCGCCATCGGCGCGATGGTGTGGATCGGCGATGCGAGCGGGCGCCTGCCGTGCTGGCCCGAGGCGCCGCTGACGTGGCATGGGCTCTGGCATCTGCTGGCGGCCGGCGCCGCCGGGCTGCTCTGCCGCTATCACCTCAACCAAAACAAAGGCGACGCGTGAGGCTGCGCTCACGCGTCGTCTTGAACGCTTCAGACCGGGCGCGCTTTGAGTTGATTTGTCGCTGCTCTGCCGGCCGGAAGTTGGGCAAGAAACGGGTGCTTGATGGGTCGGGGCGGAGCCCCGACCCATCAAGCACCCGTTTCTTGCCCGTGTCTTTCCGAATCAGGCTGATCGGTCCGTCTATTCCAGCAAGGCCAACAACGACGGCAACAGTTGCTTCTTGCGGCTGACGAGTTCAGGCGCGTCGAGCGTGCCGTCGGGCAGGCGCTTGTAGGGCAGGTCGTTGATGCGTTCGACCTGACCGGCCAGCACCAGACGGCTGCCGCCGTCGACGACGTCGGTGACCATCAGGATCATCAGACCCAGACCGCGCGCGGCGCATGTCTTCTGCAGCCCGGCCGAGATCTCGGGCAGGCGGGTATTCAGCTCTTCGAGGTTGGCGACCTCGACCTGGGCCACACCGAACTTCATATCGCGACCATCGTAGAGCTTCAGGTCGGTGTTGAGGATCGATTCGATGTCGCGGTTCGACAGTGCGGCGCCCGCGGTGAGCACGGCCTGCCCGAAGTCGCTGACCCCCTTGTACGGCAGATCGAGGCCGTGTTCGCCAAAGGCCCAGGCCGCCAGCCGCTCGGCGATGCGCCGATCGCGCTCGGTGGTCGTGGGTGAGCGCAACACCAGCGTGTCGGCGCACACACCGGCGAGCAGAAGGCCCGCGATCGTGCGTGGCGCCGTCAGGCCGGCGGCGACGATGCGCTCGGCGACCAGCGTCGACGTGCTGCCGACCGGCTCGACCGTGAACGGGATCGGGCGGATGGTGTTGGGGTTGCCCAGGCGGTGATGGTCAAGCACCTCGAGCAGATCCGCCTCGTCGAGCGCGCCGAGCGCCTGGCCGGGCTCGTTGTGGTCGACCAGCACGATCTGTAGCCGCGGCGGGTTGAGCACGTCGGGCGAGCGGCAGATGCCGAAGTAGCGGCCGTCGTCTTCGGTGACGAGGAAGTCGTCGCGCTCCTCGCGGAGCACCCGGCTGCGGCCGTCGCGCACACGCATGGAACGCGGGAAGGCGGGCACGGCGGTGTCGATCGCGTCCCGCGCCGCGACCGAGAGCAAACGCGCGACCGAGACCGAGTCCAGGTCGACGCGCGCGTCCATCTGGCGCGACAGGAACTGGAACACGCTCGAGCCGGTGACCAGGCCGAGCGGGCGGCCGTCGTTGTCCACGATCGGGGCGCTGCGACTATCGGCCGCCACGGCCCAGGCTTCACGCAACGGCCGATCGGGCAGGATCGGCGGCAGCGTCCGCGCGATGCGCTCGAAGCGCGGCGAGGCGTCGGCCAGAAGCTGCGGCGACTCGAGGCCCAGCGTTTTGAGCACCCAGGACGTCTGCTGGTTGACGGCGCCGGCGCGCGCCGCGATGGCGTTGGCGCCGTCGCGCTCGCGCAGCAGCCAGGCGTAGCCGGTGGCAGACGCGATCGCGTCCGTGTCCGGGTTGAGGTGGCCGATGACATAGATGGGAGTAAGCATAGTTACCGCGACAGGTCCTGTAGGGCCGCGACAAGGAGGCGGTGTTCGACGGCGTGGATGCGCGCCGCCAGAGTCTCGACGGTGTCGTCCGATTGGATCGGGACGTGCTCGGTGACGATCACGGGGCCCGAGTCGACACCCTCATCGGGCACGAAGTGTACCATCACGCCCGTTTCACGCACGTGACCCTTCTGGAAAGCCTCAAACGCGCGCGCGATGGCTTCGGTGCCCGGGAAAGCGCCGGGCAGCGCCGGGTGCAGGTTGACGACCCGACCCGGAAAACGCGACAAAAACGCGGCGCTCAGCAGCCTCATCCAGCCCGCCAGCACGACGTAGTCGGGCCCGAAGCCGGCGACCAGATCGGCGAGTTCGGCGTCGTACGCCAATCGGTCCTGCGTGAGTGGGCGCGGCCTGGCGATCGCGGGTACGCCGGCCCGCCGCGCCCGCTCGAGCCCAAAGGCGTCGCGCTTGTTGGCGACCACGGCGGCGACCGAGGCCGCCAGCGCGCCGGAGGCGCAGGCGTCCAGGATGGCCTGCAGGTTGCTGCCGCTGCCTGAGACCAGGACGACCAGTCGTAAGGTCATGTCAGTCGACCACCGTCACGCCGCGGCCGGGGGCGAGCGAACCGATCACGTACGTCTCCTCGGGCAAGGCCCGCCGCAGCGCCGCGGCATCGCCGGCGGCGCAGACGATCACCAGGCCGATGCCGCAGTTGAACACGCGCAGCATCTCGAGTGGATCGACCTCGCCGCGCTGCTGGAGCACGTCGAAGATCGGGAGCACGGGCCAGGACCCGCGTTTCAAGACCGCTCCGAGGCCGTCTGGAAGGACGCGCGGGATGTTCTCGATGAAGCCGCCGCCGGTGAGATGCGCCAGGGCCTTGATCGGGTGCTCGGGTTGGGCCAGCACGGGGCCGACGATCGGCAGATACGAGCGATGCGGCACCAGCAGGGCATCGGCCAGGCTGCGGCCGTCGAGTTCGGCGAGCGGCGTTTGGAGATCGGCGCCCTCGACGATGCGGCGGATGAGCGAGAAGCCGTTCGTGTGCGGGCCCGACGACGCCAGACCGACGAGCACATCGCCGGCCGTGACATTCAGGCGGGGCAGGATCGCGTCGCGTTCGAGCGCACCCACGATCGTGCCGGCGACGTCGAACTCGCCGGGCGCATAGACGCCCGGCATCTCGGCCGTCTCACCCCCGAGCAGGGGGATGCCGGCCGCACCGCAGGCCGTCGCCAGACCACGAACGACGGCCGCGATCATCTCGGGTTCGAGCCGCGCGGTGGCCACGTAGTCCATGAAGAACAACGGTCGCGCGCCCTGAACCAGGATGTCGTTGATGCAATGGTTGACCAGGTCTTGCCCGATTCCGTCATAGCGGCCGACCTGCGCCGCGAGCTTGACCTTGGTGCCGACCCCGTCGGTGGAGGCGACCAGGACGGGTCGCTGCATGGCCTTGAGCGCGCCGGCGTCGTACAGCCCGCCGAAGGCGCCGATGCCGGCCAGCACTTCGGGCCCATAGGTCGCGCGCACCGAGTCCTTCATCAACTCTACGGCGCGATTGCCGGCATCGATCGAGACGCCGGCCGCGGCGTAGGCAGAGTCCTGACTCACTACTGCACCTCCACGTCCACGTACTGCTCGGTGTAGTTGCCGTCGATGTCCTCGGCGATGAAGCCGACGTTATAGGTGCCCGCCGGGGCGGGCACGGCCGAGTAGGTCCAGGGTGCGGTGCCAAAGGTCAGGGTGTCGCCCTCTTCCGACGTGTACTCCTGGGTTGCGAGGTCGTACCACTGGTCGAGGATCGTGAACGTGTCGCCGACCTCGGGCGTCACTTCGCTGGGCGCGCCGCTGAAGTCGGCGTTGGTAAAGGCGTAGATCGCGCGCAGATTGCCGTCCGAGTCCCAGATCAGGCGCGCGGCCCGGCTCTGGCCGCCCTGGAAGTTGTAGATGCCGTCGGTCGAGTAGGTGGCGTCGGTGTAGCTGGCGCCGTAGGTCTCGGGGTTGAGCAGCGCGAAGGTCTGCTTGCTGCCGTCGGTGATCACGTAGATCTGGGGGTCCCAGCTGTAGTCGAGCGCCACCGGGCTGGCGCCCCAATCCGGATAAAACACGCCGTTGACCTGGCGCGACGTCGGGGACTCGACGAAGTCTTGATCGGCGAACAGGATGGCGTTGCGCTGGGTGTCGTAGTATCCGACGAAGAGATAGATGTAACCCAGGTTCTCGCCAGTGATCGTGGTCGAGAAGCTCACCGGGCGGTCGCCAGTCGTGGTCGTGCTGGACGCCTGCAGCGGCGCCATGGTGAGACCGCCGGAGGCCGGGGCCACCAGGCGGTTGGGGTCGACGTCGACGGCCGGCTGGCTGCGCTGCGGCAGTTCGGTGCCGGTGTAGAAGGCGTAAAGGAAGTCGTCCCAAAGTGAGACGTTGGCGAAGCGCGACGCGATGGCCGCGTACGTCTTGGGTCCGCCGACATTCGTGCGATAGAGATCCGTATTCGGAAAGTAGATCGAGATGCCGTACGCGCCGGGTCGCTCCGGGCCCGAACGCTCGCTGATGATCGCCGTGCTGAGCGCATCCAGCAATCCGCGGGCGGCCTCGGTCACCGCCGGGTCGCCGGCCTCCTGGGCGGTCAGCGCCGCGAAATGAGCGAGGTCGATGTAGCTCGGCGCGACCTGCTCGCCGAAGATGCTGGTGAAGGGCTGGGCGTAGGTGCGCGCGCGGGCAACCGTGCGCGGTTGAAGTTGATTGAGCACCTGCGCGAACGAATCCAGTTGAGCCACGACGGCCGGAAGTTGGGCCAGGTCGACGGCGGTCATGGTGGCCGATCGCCCGGTGGCGTCGGCGACGACGTCGGCGCTGGCGGAGCGGCCGTTGAGGTAGTCCTGGCGCAGACCGTCGTCGCGGATCCGCAGGTCGTTGACGATGTAGTTGTCCACCACCGAGCGGGCCAGATCGGCGCCCGTCGCGGCCGAGTTCTGCTCGAGATCGGAGAGGATCGCGGCATAGGGCCAGCCGATCCCGGGCTCGACCTCTTGCGAGGCGACGGCGTAGCGCGCATATGGTTGCACGGCGCTGAACACCTCGATGTGGCTCATCAGACAGGCGTCGAAGCCGAGCAGGTCGAACTGACGGATGCCGGTTTCGCGCTGGATCCGGGCGAGCGCGCGATCGAGCTCCATCGTGTACAGCAGATCGCCGAAGCTGCGCGCGATCGAGACGTCGTCGGCGCCGATGCCGTTGGCCGTCGGGTCCGACCAGCCGCCGGGCCACCCCATGCCATGGTCGGAGAGGATCAGGGCATAGTGGTCGGCCGGGTGGGCGTCGACGGCCCAGGCCACGAAGTCGGCCAGGGTGTCGCCATCGGCCATGTTGACTTCGCCGATGTCGGTATACGGCGAGGTCAGCCGGGCGAGGTCGTTGTCGGGCTCAAGCACGTAGCGCCGCGCGCTCGACCAGTTACCGTCGCCGCGAAAGCCGCCGGAGAACCGATCGATCTGCGACACGATCGTCACCCGATCGTTCGACCCGATGACCTCGGCCTCATTGAGGTCGAGGAAGATGTCCTGCTCGAGGACCTCGTCGTCGGCGTCCTGATAAAGGAGGACCGTCCACGTGCCGCCCCCCGTGTCGCCGGCGGGTTGCGCCGCCGGCACCCGCGTGGGGCGCGGCGTGCGCGTCACCGGGGCGACGCCGGCGCTGCCGTCCGCCGCGGCCTGTTGAGCCGCCGCGATCGCCTCCTCGGTGGCCAGCTGGCTTTCGAACTCGCGCAGCGAGGCCTCGTCGCAGGCGGTCAGGATCAGGCTCGAAGCAAGAAGAACCGGAAGTAATTTGCGCATGGTCTCCACTCGTCGGAAAAACCCATTATCTCAGGAAGACGGCGGTGCGGGACCTGTCGGACAGGGCTATCGCATCTTTTTCGCGAGGACCGGTTTCTTTGCCACGAATTTCACGAATTGAATCGAATTCTGACGAATGGGGATCGTTCGTGCCAATTCGATTCAATTCGTGAAATTCGTGGCAAAACGCCTGCAGTTTCACATTAGATGAG
>WBZS01000410.1_pt2 | contig 44033 bp, 46 predicted proteins | sample 5204201 | NCBI WGS metagenome assembly WBZS01 (sample SAMN12344357, study PRJNA552823) | activated sludge metagenome | biome: Activated sludge suspended growth; feature: Nitrification reactor; material: Wastewater; isolation source: activated sludge from nitrification reactor of wastewater...
TAAGAACCTTTAGGAACAACTGACATACTACTGCTTACTCCAGGCAAACCATATAAACGATGTTGGGTTGAACCAGTTGCAGATTTCCAAAATATTGTTATAGGTTTAACACCAGCACCAATTAAAGGGTCCACAACTATTGCACATTTTGAATATGTATCGAGTACGGGCAGTTCTTTAACATTTAGCTTGATACTACAACTACTGGACAAGCCATTTAACTTGAATCCTAGACTATATATAACTGAGGTTGTGGAAGTGACAGTAACAGAACCAGTTTTGTCTACAGGTCTCCCATTCTTATCTGGATAAATCCCCCATAAACGTTGGCCAGTAGAACTTGCTGGGGACAACCAGCTAATTGTCGTTGATGCTCCACTATATATTTCTTGATTTGATAAAGAAATTTGACATTGATTTGTGACATTCTGCGCAAAAATCTTACTTACATTTGTAAGAAAAAATAAACAAAAAAAAGATATCAACACAGAAAAGTTAATAAAATATTTTATTTTTCCCATATATTTAAACTTATAAAATATTATATCACTACCACATTGCTTTAACAATATCAAAATAAGTTACAAATATCATTAAAGCAAGAAGAGCTAAAAAACCAATGCCATGGAAAAGTTGTTCAACATTGGCATTAATTTTTCTCCCCTTTATAGCTTCCAAAAGCACAAAAAGAATTCTTCCACCGTCCAAAGCAGGAATAGGCAAAATATTAAAAGCTGCAAGAGAGAGTGACAACATGGCTGCAAAAGAAAGGATTTGATCAAGCCCTCTTTCTGAAACCTTTGAAGTCATAATAGCCAAGCCGACTGGCCCAGAAAGGCTATCTTCAACTTTTGCATTTTTAAAAATTAAATTATTTACAAGCTGACCAAGCCCAATAAAAATCATCTTCAATTGTGAATAAGTGGTTTTAAAAGCTTCTGGCACAGCTTCTGCAAAAGAATATTTTCTATATGTAGACTCAGAAAAACTTGCACCAATGACTTTTTTACCTTCTACAATTCCCGCTTTTGGAACTACTTTTGCTTGATAAATTTCTTCACTAATATTTTTTTTGTAAAAAATATTTATTAAAGAATTATTATTTTGCTGTATAAAATTCACAGCACTAAAAGCATCGAAACCTTCTTCATTCAAAACTTCGTTTGGAGTTTCAAACTTTATAACTTGGTCACCCGTCTCGATACCGGTACCAATCAACGGACTTTTTGGGTTAATACTTGTGACCACCGTTTTTCTTTCACTGTTTGGAATATTTTGAATTTCATCTTGATCCAAAAAAACATTTGACCCAAGCATAAATACAACAACAAACAACACAAAAGCACCAATAATATTAAACAAAACTCCACCAGATAAAACAATTATTCTTTGCCACCACTTTTTATTTCCGAAAAGTTGTTTTTTCTCTTCTTCTGTAAATTTGCTTATTTCTTCTTCAGTTAAACCATTTTCACCAAGAATTTTTACATACCCACCAAGTGGAATTAGGTTTATCGAATACAAAGTTTCTTCAACTTTTTTTTGGAAAAGACTTGGCGGAAAACCAAAAGCAAATTCATCCACTCGCATTTTGAAATACTTAGCCAAAAGAAAATGCCCAAGCTCATGAATCACAACAAGAGCAAACAAAATACTCAAAAATATAATAATTGCAGATATTGTCATTTAATTTTTATTTTATACAGATAGTATAACAGTTTCTTTATGTTTGAAAATACTTTCCAGCTCAGAATTAGTCTTGTCCACAAGATCTTGCACATAAGCTTTCTTTTTTATATTGTCGTCTTCACCCATTTCCCCAGCAATTTTCATAGCGTCCAAGTCACTGTTTACATCGTTTCTTAATTGACGAACTCTTATGCGAGATTCTTCTAATTTTTCTTTCGCAAGTTTGACATATTTTGCGCGAGTTTCTGTTGTCAGTTGAGGAAAAATTACTCGAACTCCGTCACTTTCTGTAACCAAAGAAACACCAAGGTCCATGTCACGAATAGCTTGCTCAATCATTTTTGTTTGTGTTTTATCCCAAGGAGAAACTTTTAGAGAATTCCCATCGAGAGCAATGTTTGCCAAATGACTCACCAACATACTGGACCCATAAACATCAACATAGACAGAATCAAGAATAGCAGGGTTAGCTTGACCGGCAGAAATCTGCTTCATTTCTTTTTGCATCCAAACTACTATTTCTTTTAAATTGTTTTGTAAACTGTTGAATTTTTCCATATATTTTTATGAGGTTATTATACCATGTTTATTGTTGGACTATTGAGAAGTAGCCACTCAATAAACAAATGCGGCGAACCACCTTCTATTTCCGCAAGTGTAGAAATTTTTAAAATCTTTTCAAAAAAGTTTTTTTCAATATTATTTTCTTTTTTATTTCCTAAAATAATTTCTATCAAAGCATACAAAAATAAAATATGTGCTTCTCTGTCCTTCTTTTCATTTTCTTTATTTTTCTCAAAATCAAAGTCAGTAGCTTTTAAACTCAAAACTTTTTTCACTTCTTTATTTTCTAACCTTTCATTTGGTTCTAGTTTTAAAATTTCTTTTGCCAAGTCTAAATATCTATTTGTATTTTTGAAATTTGTTTTTTGTACGCGAGATAAAATAGTTTTCAAAAAGTTCTTTTCACTCAAACCAAAAATATAAATAAGAGTATTTTCTGGAGTTTCTTCTAAGACTTTTAACATTGCGTTTTGGGCTTCATCTGACCAATAAAAAGATGAAAGTAAAATTATTTTTTTAGACTCACTCCCCTTTCCTGTAAAAGAAATCACACGTCGTACGTCATCTACAGAAATGTTCAATTTTTCGATTTCAAAAAATAAAACTTCTTTATACTCTTCTTCGACAGTTTTTTTCACCAAAGGAAACAAAATACTTCTGTCGCCTAAAAAAATATTATTTTGTTCCAAATTTATATCTTCCATTTATAATAATTTTACCATGTTTTTGCCCATAGTTTTATTTTGAAAAAAAATATTTCTGTGGTAAAATGCTTGAACATGCGGCGATGGCGGAGTGGTCAATCGCACTAGACTGTAAATCTGGCGCCCTTAGGGCTTCGAAGGTTCAAATCCTTCTCGCCGCACCAAACAAAAACATCCCTTCTGGATGTTTTTTTGGATTTGAAAGACTGGCTAAACTATATAATAAACAAAGTACACCAGAGCAAATTAGGAATACTTAGAAACTTCCAGCTAAATTGTAGATAGGCATCAGAACTGCAACCAACAAAACTCCTACACCCAAACCAAGTAAAACAATCATCATTGGTTCAATTAAACCAACCAAAGTATCAATTGTATTGTTTATTTCTCTTTGATAAAACTTTGCAATATTTCCCATAAGTTTACCAATTTCACCTGTTTCTTCACCAATTTTAAGCATTTGTGTTAATGTACTTGGTATGAGCTCTGGGTGCTTTGCAAAAGAAGAAGATATAGGTAAACCAGCTTTTACATCGTTGAGTGCGCCCAATAAAATCTCTTTATAATAAATATTTCCTACAACATCAGCAGTAATTTGCATTGACTTTGTAAGAGAAACTCCAGAAGTTAAAAGGGTTTGTATATTGTCAGCGATACGGGTTACGAAAAGCATTTTAAAAACATTTTTAATAATTGGTGTTTTTACTTTTACTGTGTCAAAAAACCTTACCCAACCTTCTGTATTTCTTAAAGTCACGATAGCGTAAATTACTGCGGCAGAAATAAAAACAAATATATACAAACCATAAGCAATTAGAAAATCAGAAATACTTAAAACTATTTTTGTAAGAAGAGGTAACTCAACATCAGATTCTTTTAAAATTTCTGCGAGTTTTGGAATAACAAAGGTAAATACAACTACCATAACTACTAAAAAAGTTGTGATTACAAAGGCTGGGTAAATCATAGCATTACGCACTTTTACAATTAAAGAATAATTTCTGTCTTCATATTCCGAAAGGTAAAGAAAACTTTGTGCCATTTTTCCAGATTCTTCCCCGGTTTTTACAAGGTTTATGTAAAAATCTGAAAAAACATTTTTATGTCTCCCAAAAGCCTGAGAAATTGATTTTCCAGCTTTTACATCCTGTACAATGGCATCAAAAATCTTTTTAAAATAGGGGTTTTTTATATCTTCTGATATAAGTTGCAAAGCTTTTACAATTGAAACTCCAGCATCAAGAAGTGCAGAAATTTGTTTTGAAACTGTTACAATATCCTTCAAAGAAACATGATCAAAAATTCCATTAAAATTTAAAAATTTCCCAACATCAATATCAAGTCCAGATTTTTTTTCTGAAGCCAATGTAATTACCTCCAATTCTCTATTCTGAAGCATCTTAGTAGCTTCATTTTCAGAATTCGCAGTTACAACTCCACGAATAATTTTTTCTTCTAAATTTTTAGCAGTGAAATTATACTTCATATTTTTAATTTCCAAGCAAAGACATTAAGGCTTCTTTGTCCTGAGAATAATTCAAAGCCGTCTCACGAGAAATTACACCATCACTATAAAGCTGTGCCAAAGATCTATTATAAGAGACGTGACCATCATGCATTCCATTTTCAATTGTTAAATCCAAATCTTTAACACGACCTTCACGAATTAAGTGAGAAACAGCTGATGTGTTTACCATAAGCTCATAAGCTGGTACAAGTTGCCCATCAAGTGTCGGTACAAGTTTCTGACAAAAAATTCCCAGTAAAGAAACACTCAATTCTACACGAATTTGTTTTTGTTCTTCAGCCTGGAAAACATCAATTATTCTTTCAATAGCTTGTGCAGAGCTGTTTGTATGCAAAGTTGAAAATACCAAATGACCAGTTTGTGCAGAAGTCACAGCCATTCTTATAGTTTCAACATTTCTCATTTCTCCAATAACCAAAACATCTGCGTCTTCACGTAATGCATTTTTTAATGCAAGTTCGAAATTATTTACATCTATACCAATTTCTCTTTGATCAACAAAAGAAAGTTCATCTTCATAGAAAAACTCTATTGGATCTTCAATCGTCATTATGTGTTTTTGTTTTTCTTTATTGATTAGTGAAATCATAGAAGCCAATGTTGTAGATTTTCCATTTCCAACAGAACCAGTCACAAGAAAAAAACCCTGTTCTCTCATGGCAATTTCTTTTAAAACTTGAGGCAATCTTAATTCTTCCATTTTTTTAGGAATTGGAATTAAACGCAAAGTTACTGACAATTTTCCACGTTCCACAAAAGCATTTCCACGCAAACGTCTACCAAGAGCTATATGAGAAAAGTCAACATTTTTATCTTGCGAAAAAATTTCTAATTTTTCTTGTGCCAAAAAAGATCTTAAAAGTTCTAACATTTCTGCCCTACTATATGCTTCAACTTCAATGTCTGGCTCTACTTTTTTATTAGTTCTTAAATAAGCAACTCTATCCTCACGCAAATGAATATCGGATCCATTGTTGTTTATTAATTTTTGTAAACTTTTTGTAAACTTTTCTTCTGCATTCATAATATTTTATTACAATTGAGTATAACAACAAAAAGCTATTTTACAATCCCATACATTCACGAAATGGCACCTGTCCATTCATTGATTTTAATAAAGCATCTTCTTTTAAAGTAATCATACCTTTTGATCTTGCAATTTTGTAAAGTTCATTTTCATCTTTCTTACCGAGAATTGCTTTTTCAATATCTTTATCTACTTCCAACATTTCAAAAACTGCTATACGGCCTTCCATACCTGTACGAGACTCTACAGAAGGTTTTTGTGCATGCAAACTATCAGTAAAAGGAAGTGAAGCTAGAAATTCTTGATTTAAATCTCCAAATTGACCTTTTATCATTTCTTTATAACTTCCTTCGATTGGGATAATATCTTGAGGTGTTTCTGCTGTTTCTGGAACAAGTTTATGCACAAGACGTTGTGCAATTACAAGGCGAACCGTTGGCGCAATTAAATAATGAGGTATTCCCATTTCAACCAAACGTGTAATTGTACTTATGGCTGTGTTGGTGTGAATCGTAGAAAAAACAAGGTGACCAGTAAGTGCTGCTTGCACAGCAAGCTCAGCAGTTTCTGCATCACGGATTTCCCCCACCATGATAACATCTGGGTCTTGACGCAAAATACTTCTAAGACCACTCGCAAAAGTGTACCCAATATCAGGTGCAACTTGTGACTGGTTTACTCCTGAAACGGAATATTCTATCGGATCTTCCAAACTAATAATATTTCTTCCTTCTTTGTCCAAAGAATTAAGCATTGAATAAAGTGTGGAAGTTTTACCTGAACCAGTTGGACCAGAAATCAAAATAATTCCATATGGATAATTCAAGGCTTCTTTTACAATTGATAAATGTGGCGGATACATTTGTAAATCGTCAAGATCTCTTACACCTTTGTAAGTATCTAAAATACGTAATACGACTTTTTCGCCAAAATAAGCAGGCATAGTAGAAACACGGAAGTCAATCTTTCTTCCTTGAAAGTCTATTGAAAAGTGTCCATCTTGTGGTTTTCTTCTTTCATCAAGTTTTAAGTTAGACAAAATTTTTATACGTGCAACAACTGCTTGATGTTGGCTAATTGGCAACTCACGAACAATCACCAAATCTCCATCCATACGATAACGGAAAATTACACTTGTTGCTGTTGCTTCAATGTGAATATCAGAAGCTCCTTTTTTTATTCCTTCTGCTACAACATCACGCACAAGCATAACAACCGGCGAGTCATCAACTTTTATCTCCGCTCCAGCACTATTATTAAATTTTATTCCAGCACTACCTGTTGTCTTGTCGAGAGTATCAGAAACTTCACTTTCGTCAACATGTTTAATTTTCTTACCAAAATATATTCCTAAAAAATCCTGAAACTGATTAAGAGTTAAAATATAAAATTTATAATTTTTATTTCCCCACGCTTTAGCTAAAAAAACAGCGGCATCACGAAGTCCAGCAATTTCAGGGTCAACAACTCCTAAAGAAATTGAATCTCTGTCTTCATGCAAAAGAATCATTCGGTAGTGTTTTGCTGATTCACCAGAAATTTTCTTCACCAAAGCTTCTTCAGGGTCGGAACCAACCCACCTTGGCAAATCATAAACTTTACTTTTTGCATCAGCAACTTTATCAACTGGTATTTGAAAATTCTTTATAACTTCTTCAAAATCTTCCCCTTCCTGAAGTTTTTGATTTATCAAAAGAACTCTATCAGAAGACAGAAGCCCTTCATTTTCTAAAACTTTTAAAATTTCACTTTTCATTTTAATTATTAGAATTTGTCGCACGAATTGCGTTATTATTATTTAACGACCTTTGTCCGCTATATATAATTCCACCAACGGTCGAAGAAGCCGACTGTTCCAAAACTGTCGGAGCCCCAATAGTAGAAAATGGATTTACTTTACCAAAATTTGCAAGAGTTGTAGAGTCGACAGGATATGAAGGAAAAGAAGTTAAACCTTGAACATATGGCAAACTAAGAACCTTTGTATCAAAAGTAATTTTTTCTAAAGAAAGCAACAAATTTGTAGTCTGATCTGTTGTTTGTTGTGACTCTTGAATAGTGCTTTCCCCTGTATATTCTAAAATTAAATTAAAAATAGAATCTTTAAAAATAATTAAAATAAAAATACAAATAAGCAAAATTAAGATTAGCACAGATATTGTTGAAAAATTCGAATTATTTTCTTTCATATTTTTATTTTAATCTATTTTAACACCATAAGCATACATCTTAACACTAAAAGTAATAAACTCGTCATTCAAATTTCTTTTACTAGCACTGATCGAGTTTACGTCGATCAGTGTGTCAGATTTTTCCACTTTATTTAACCAAGCTAGGAAATCTTCATAACGAGCTTGTATAGTCAACTCTACAAGCAGTTTTTTATTTTGTTTATTGAGCTGGTCATCTATAACCGTATATTGAATCCCTTTTACATTTAAACGGCTTTGAGTTGCGAACTGCACCAAATTGTAAACAAACAAACTTGCATGCAACTTTTCTGGAAAGAATTTTTGCAGAAAAATTATATCAGAATCTTGCATCTGACTTTTTTTCAAACGCAAAGATTTTAAAGTTAATTGTTGAGTAGCTTGATTGTAAGCACTTTCTAAACTAGTCAAGCGTTCTGACACATTGTCCACTGCAATTTCTTTAAAAGGAACCACAAAAACATACGCAAATAGTCCTGCTAAAAATATAATTATTATTGAAAAAATTGCTTTTGTATTCATAAATTTATTTTAATTATCATTTATAGCAGTCGCACTAACTTTGGATTTATCCAGAGTGGCTTTCATTGTAAACTTTATTTTCTTTGTTTCTCCTTCAAAAGATAAACTTGTTATCGAAAAAGATTTTATTATATTGCTGTCTTTTAAAGCGAAAAATCTTTCTGTTTGCTCAGCAATTTCTTTCATACTTGGGGAAATTGCCGTGAAAACAACCTCTACATCGTCTGGTCTTACCTCGACACCATAGTCAGTGATTTGAATTGTTTTTTTAAGATTTTGATTGACATAAAACATGACAACTGAAGTTAAAATGTGTTTATCCAATTTTTCATTAACCATTTTCAAAGCAGAATCCATTGTTTGAAAATCCTGCAATTCTTTTACATCAATACTGCTACTTATGTTTTTCAACTGGGTACTATAATCTGATATTTGGTTTATTAAAGTTATTCTGTAAAAAACAAGAAAAATAAAATAACCAATTACCACAACAAGAATTAAAAACGCAAAAGATAAATAAAGCCCAGAATATTTTATCTGCTTTATTTTTTCTTTATCTTCTTTTTCTTCATCTATTATTTCTATACCCAAATCAACTGGTGAACTTGCGGGTTTAGAGTTATCTTTTTCAATAGAAAGCAGATTGAAACCATCCATAATTGGAAGTATATTCTACTTATTGCGCAAAGCAAGACCAAAACATTGTGTATATCTTTTTAATTCATTCAAAGTAAAATTTTCTGCAACAAATTCTTTAAAATTTTCTTCACTAACAAAATTTACAACCAACTCTGCATCAAATTCTTCCTGTAAAATTTTTTTCATTTTTGAAAATAGTTCATTTCCTGAAATTAAAATTTCTTGTATCTCCATATTTTGTTTCTTTTCATATTCCATGATATGCAAAGTAATAGCTTTAGAAAGTTTTTGATTGAGCTCTTTTACATATTCGTCCATAATTTTTGCACCAAGCCTATTGAAATCTTTTAATTTATCTAAACTGTCTTTTAAAGCTTCACTTTGTTCAAAAGATAAATCCAAATTTTTAATTAAATTTTGGTTGATTTCGTTTTGTCCAAACTCAAGCAGTTTTACATCTTGAATAATTTGTCCTTGCAAAAAAATTAAAAAAGTATTTAGTCGCCCTATTTGCACAATGAGTTTTGGTTGGTCGTCTGCTTCTACAATTCTAGCTAAAGAAAAAATTTCAATTTCAAAATATGGATCCAAATTAAAATTTGCAAAAAGCTGTTTATACGCTTCGAAAATACTTTTCTGTATACCAACACAAAAAAAAGATTGCTTGTTTTCATGTTTTTCACCCAAATCATTTTGTGCAAATAAAACTTGTGAAAAATCTATTGGCAAAGTTTTTTTAATTTCTGCAACAATTAATTTTTGCATATCTTCGGACATAACTTTTGGAACCTCAACGTTTTTGAAAAACACACCTTCTGCTGGAATAGACACAGAAACATTTTCAATATTTTCAAATTTTTCTCTATGAGCAGAAAAAATTTTTAACAAAGACCCAAATACATCTCGCACTGGCTCACCTATACACAAATTTTCTGTTGGACCAAGGGCAATTTCTTCTCGAGAAATAATTTTATTTGGATGCACACTTTCGTCCACAATTAAAAAACAAACCCTGGTCGCGTCGACAGAAATATAAAGCTGATTTTTAAAACTTTTTGTCGAAGTTAAATTTGAAATATTAGGTTTTTTGGCAACAAGGTCAGTAAGCCATGACATATTTAAAATGAGTATAACAAAAAAGAGAAATAATATTTCTCTTTTTCCACAATTTACAAAATTCTTTAGAAATTTTTTAAATTATTTTTTTGGCAATGACTGACAAGCAACACCGTCATTATTCCCATCAAGACGATTCACATCTTGGTTTGGTCCGCCAGCTTTTATAAAAAATGCTTGCGCTTCTGGTTGTGACTTAAAATCGTCACAATTATATTCATTTGTATATTTCACGTCATTTCGATTTACTTTTCCAGACGCAATATCAGCTTCATTTACAATATTACCAGACTTGTCACGCAAAACTTTTGAAGCATTCAAATCCCCTTTTGTTTCAATCAATTTGCCAAGGTCGATATCTGTCTTTGAAACTTCTAGACCAAGTGCCGCCGATAAAACTCCAAACAAACCAAGATAAACTTTTTTCTCCCAAGTATCTGGACTTACCTGCGCCTGTAGTTGTCCTTGCGCTCCGTCCACAGAATTCATTTTACCAGTATCCACATTTCTAAAATAAAGTATAATTAAAACCAACATTAAAAACACAATTACCCCAATTCTCACCCAATGACTGTTTCTTAAATTTTGCATATACCTCAAGTTAACCATAGACGAGAAAATTTGCAATATCTTTTACTTTACAGACTTTTTCCTATGCGCGGTGAACGGGAGTTGAACCCGCGACCTCTCGCGTGACAGGCGAGTGCTCTAACCAGCTGAGCTACCACCGCATTTGGTGTTTTGAAATTATAACACAAAAATAAAAAAAATTCTAGCAAAAAAGCCCCCATTTTATCAAGAGGCTTTTTTGAAATTTTAAGATTTTAAAACCCGGTAGGAAGTTGGCAACCTGTTTTTTCAGATAACTCCTTCAAAGTTTTTTCTCCTGAAGACATTTCTGTAGATGTACCCACAGCAAACTCCCAAGTTGGATAGCCTGTTATATTTTTGTTTTTACATTCTTCTGTTTGCCCTTGCCCATCTGGAGTTGAACATTCTACATATGGCAATTTGTCTTTAGAATTTCCAAACAAAGCTTTTTGAGCTTGGCAATGTGGGCACCAAAAAGCTCCGTAGAATTTCGCACTTTTTTCACCCAAACATTGAGCAAAAATGTCTAGCTGTCCTGGTTTTTGTTTATCATAAACCCAGTACCCAAGAGAAACCACAACAATAAGACCTAGAACTACTAAAATATTTTTAAAAGAATTATTTTTTTTCATATATAAAATTATAAACCATAATTCTATAAAGTCTAGTAAATTTTTTGTTTTTTGTTATAATACAATAAAATAATTATGTCAAAAATAGTCAGTAAAGGACACCCTGCTTTAGAATCAGTAGCTAGAGAAATCAAACCAGGGGAAATCGGTTCAGAATGGTTAAACAGTATCATCCTGACAATGCGAGAAGAACTTGCTTCACAAGACGATGGTGTTGCCATTGCCGCTCCACAAGTCGGAGAATCTATCAGACTTTTTGTTGTGTCCCCTACCGCTTTCCATAAAAATACTCAAAAATACCAAACTGTATATATTAACCCAAAAATTTTAAAAGTATCTAAAGAAAAAGAATACATGCTTGAGGGTTGTTTATCTGTGCGTTGGCTATATGGTGACGTAGAACGTTCAAAACAAATCATGATTGAAAGCTTGGATGAAAATGGCGTTAGACAAATTAAAGGCGCTTCTGGTTTGATGTCGCAAATTTTTCAACATGAAATTGACCATTTAAATGGTGTGACTTTTGATACTAAAGCGATTGACTTGCGAGACCTGCCACCTGGTACAGAAATAGAAAATTAGTTTACATATAATCAATAATAGAAATTATTATCTATTTGACTAAGAACTTTTGATGATACTTTTTGAGGGGATCTATACAATACAGTATCCCCATCTACAAGCCGTTTCCACCCATGCTGTTTATACATTTCATAGACCTCCTCTGCATTATTTTCGTCATACATATCTGCTACAGCGTCAACAAGAACAGCCAGACAACACTTTCCAGCTCTCACTCTTTTACCCAAAAAAGCTTCTATATGCCTAAGAATTGATCCTCCAACACCAGCCACTTTCTCACTACTTTTGCCACGATGTTTCTTAGATACTTCAATATATTTTATATAAAAATATTCTACAGGAAAATATCTATGTTGGAAATGGATTGTTGCTATCTCCTTTTTGTTAGCCATTACTTGTAAAAAAAAGTCGTAATGCCTATGTTCTTCTTTATTTCCAATATATTTATCTTGTATTTTCGTTTTCATTGGCAATACTTCCTTCCCAAATAATTTCATAGTTATAGTATAATACAGGAAAAAGTTCATGCAAAACAAATACGACTGGAAAAATAAAAAAATTGCATTTTTTGGAACACCAAGCTTTACAATAGAATTTTTAGAATTGTTTAAAAATTTAGGTTTAAATATCTCACTAATTGTAACCAGCGAAGACAAACCTGCCGGACGCGGAATGCAGATGAAAAGTCCCGCACCAAAAATTTTTGCCAAAGAAAATAGTATTAAATTTTTACAACCAAGCAAACTAAGTGAAATAGAAATTGAGTTGCAAAATTTTGATTTGTTTATTGTAATTGCCTATGGAAAAATTATTCCAGAAAAAATTGTTAATTTACCAAAATTTGGAACAATCAATTTGCATTATTCCCTGCTTCCAAAATACCGTGGAGCTTCCCCTGTTGAAAGTGCAATCTTAAATGGTGAGGCAGAAAGTGGAATAACTATACAGCAAATGGTTTATAAGTTGGATGCTGGAAATATTTTATATCAAGAGAAAATAGGTATAGGAGAAAATGAAACTGTAAGCGAGTTGAGAAATAGGATGAATAAAAAAGCTTTAGATATTTTTCCAGAGTTTTTAGAAAAATTTTTTAATGAAGAAGTGGAAAACCTAGCCCAAGACGAGACTCTGGCAACAAGTTGTGGGAAGTTTTCAAAAGAAGATTTGAATGTAACAAAAGATTTACAAGAAAAAGATTTGCAAACTGTTTTTAGAAAATATAAAGCCTTTGATAAAAAAATATATTTCTTTCACACTAAAACAAATGGCACTTTATTGAGAGTAAAAATAACCGAGATGAAATACACCGGTTCAACTGGTGTGGAAATCATAAGAGTTTTACCAGAAAGTCGACGCGAAATCAGCTACCAAGAATTTTTAAAAAACTATTAATGTAGATAACACACGAATATCATGGTAAACTAAATAATTATGAAACCTGCGATTGGCTTACCACAATTAAATGAACTCAGGTACCCGCTTGATTGGCGCCAGCAAATTAAACTTTTAGAAAACAATCCATCTATAGAGTGTTTGGGTTCCGGTGATCAGAACATTGCCTTTGTATTTAAAGAAAACCCTAATTTAGTCATGGCATATAACCATTTTGGTTTAAATGGTCCACCAACACACCTAGAAGCTAAGCAAATCTATTTAGTGCATAGAATTTTAAATATATTGTTTCCAAATAATTTCCCTAGAATACATGCAGTATTTGGCATATCCGAAGACACTAGAATACACAGTTTAAGATACAAATTACGTACACTATTGGGAATAAAGATTTCTCCTGGTTCTGTTCGTCAAAGAATTGAGACCACATCATCAAATGAGACAAAAATAACAAATCCATTCTCTACAGTCATTGATAGTCTTAGACAATTAGGTATTCCTATAGCTGACTTTAATACTGGCTATGATAAAGTAAAGAAAGATAAAACTGTAGACATTTTTGATAGTAAAACCGCAAACTTTAGATCAGATAAAAATGGGAATGAATATTATCTGGACCTTGTTATGCTTATAGGTAAACATGAAGTAAGAATTCTTGCGGAAAGTTTATTGATAAATAAAAACAGAATAGTTTGGTTTTTGGAAAAACAAGGTGTTAGCAAATCAGAAATTGATATCTGCATAAACTCAATCAACAGACTTGCAAATACATTAAACATTAAACCTTTCAAATAAGATTTGTTAAAAACAAAAAAGATATGCTGAGCATATCTTTTTTGTTTTATATTTAAATACTATTTCCAGTACTTTGCAGCTAAAACAAGAAGTGGTGAAGCTACGAAAATAGAAGAGTAAGTTCCAACAAACATACCAATAGTAAGTGTTAGAGCAAAATATTTTGTTGACTCTGGACCAAAGAATACAAGACACAAAAGTACAATTATAACAGCCATAGAAGTTGCGATTGATCTAACGATAGTCTCACTCAAACTTTTTCCTACAACATCTTCAAATGATGCATTTTTACTTGCATGTTTCAAGTTCTCACGGATTCTGTCGAACACCACGATTGTGTCAGAAATAGAAATACCAAGAACTGTAAGGATAGCTACGATAAACAAAGCATCTATTTGCACACCATACCAGTGCCCTAGTAAAGCGAAAACTCCGGTTGGGATAGCAATATCGTGCACCAGGGTTGTGATAGTGATAAGACCGTATTTGTAAGAAGAAACAGGATAAGAAACACTTCTAAATGAGAACCAGATAAATAGGATGATTGCTAATACCACCAGTACAACTCCCCAGATAGCACTTTGTACAATTTCAGAACTGATAGTTGGTCCTGTCATTGCAAAAGAAGAAATAGTTGCAGAGCTTGAGGCGTTTACTTTCAAAGAACTTTCCAATTTTGCATAGTCCTCTTCTTTCAAATCACGCAGTTGAGCTTCGTAAGTAGAAGTCCCAACTTTTACCAGTTTCATTTCCCCAAAGTTTTGAGTTAAAGAATTTTTAATTTGCTCCTCTGTTGGTGCTGGTGTACCAGCTACAGAAAAGGCAACTTTTGCTCCACCTGTGAAATCTATACTTTTCTTTAATCCATAAACAAGAACACAACCGATTGAAAGTAACACAATAAGAAGTGATAGACCTAGAAAGAAATTTTTATTTTTAATTATGAACATATTATTATTTATTTGTTAAGTTTAAGTTTTTAATGAGAGGTTATTCTTTGGGAATGGTCCTCCTCTTTTTAAAGAGGGGGTTCGGGGGTGATTTTATTTTATAAAAGTGATTTCCAAAAGAATTTTGAACCAGATTTCTTTGGCACTACCATTCTTAACATTACTCTTGTAACAAAAACATTTGTGAATAATGACACCACAACTCCGATAAATAGAGTTAAGGCAAAACCTTTTACCACACTTGTACCGATGAAATAAAGGATCACAGAAACGATGATTGAAGCAGTGTGAGAATCACGAACAGATGTCCAAGCTCTATCAAAACCTTCTTCTAAAGCTTCTTTCAAATGTTTGCCTTTGTTCAATTCTTCTTTTAGTCTTTCAAAAATCAAAATATTTCCGTCAATCGCAAGACCCATTGAAATGATAAATCCAGCGATTGCTGCTGCCGACAAAGTCACTGGCAATAATTTAAAGATTGCAAGAACTACTACTCCATAAGTGATAAGTGAAATTACACCAAACACACCAGGAATTCTGTACCACAAAATCATCAAGATGATAATTGCAAGGAAACCATACAGTGAAGCTAGGATACCAGCATCAAGTGCTTGTGCTCCAAGAAGTGGTTGAATAACTTCTGAACCAGCGATTTTGATTGGCACAGGAAGTGCACCAGTTTTTAATCTTGTGGCCAAAAGTTTTGCTTCTTGTGTACTACCAACACCAGTGATAACCGCTTTACCATCTGTGATAGCAGATTGAATTGTTGGAGCAGAAATCATTGTTCCATCTAAAATAATTCCCAATCTTTTACCAATATTGTTGGCTGTAGTTTTAGCAAATAGCTCTCTACCTGTATCACCCCATTCGATAGATACTTGCGGATTTCCTGTTGTGCCATCAAAAACTAGTTGAGCATTTTTCAAATATCTTCCATCAAGACCGATTTTTGTAAAATTCTCGTCTTGGAAAAGAAGAGGGTTAAGAACTGGTTGTTTACCAGCTTTTACATCTGCCTGATATTTTTCTTTTGCAGCAATGATAGCCAGTCTCTCTGTAGAAGAAGCCTCGCGCTCTAGCACGAACTCCAAAGTTGGAGTTTGACCAATAAGTTGCAAAGCTTGATTTACATCTGTAAGACCTGGAAGTTCTACAAGCATTTTATTTTCTTTACTCAAGTAACTTGACTCGATTTGTACAACTGGTTCAGAAACTCCGAAAGCATTTACACGACGCTCGATAACATCACGTAAAACGTTTAATGAATCATTTACATCGGCTGCAGCAATGTTTGAAGTATCTGCAACATAGGTTAAACGTACACCACTTGAAAGGTCAAGACCCAGACGGAAAGGATATTTATTTAAAAGTTGTTCACTTGGAACAGTCCAAGCAACATAAGTTGCTTTTACACTTTCAGGAATATATTTTTCTAAATTTGTGTAAATTTCTTTTTGTGAAAAGACTAAAAACCAAGCACCGATTATTAAAGGTAAAATTGCCAAAGCTCTTCCGAACCAGACTTTTTGTTTTTCTGTCATAATCCATATATTTTATCAAAATTTCCCCATTTTTTAAACTTGACATTAAAGATTAATAGTTGTTTAAGATATGGTATAATACGACTTCAGTAGATGAAAGGGAGGCTCGTATGGGCGATCAACCACACATACTCCTATGGGGTATGTCAGCACAAGGGATTGATGGTGAACTTTCTGTGACCTCCGGGTCGCAAGAATTCACGAGTAAGGAAAGAGCTGAGTCAGCCAAAAGAGAGCTGGAGAGTGGTTTTAAAAAACTCCCAGGCGACAAGGCCGGTTTCTTCTCCATTGTCCCCAAGTAAATCTCCTGGGCACGTGACTTTGACTGGCTTTTGTGTAGAAATACCTCAGGCCAGTTTTATTTTTATTGTTAAAATTAGCTCAGTACGAGTCTTTGTAAAGTTATGGTCTCCGTCAATTTTAAAAACTTCTCCTATTTTTTCCAAACTATCAACCGCGTCATTTGCCACGATCTCATCTTGATTTGCTAAAATAATTTTTATATTTTCTTTTTTAAAATTTTTAGAAAAAGAATTGTAGCAATTCAAGTACACAAGGTCTTTCCTATTTTCCCAATAACTTGCGGGTATAGAAGTTTTACTTCCGTCACTTCTCACCACAACAGACTCATCTTCTAAATTTATTATTGTACCCGGTCTTTTTCTCATTCTATCAATTGACCTTTGCAAATCATTGTTTGTTGGGGGTGCCAAAAGAAAAATTTTCTTCACATTGTCCAGTTTCATTAGAGAAGCAACTACACAACCTTGCGAATGACAAATTAAAGTTATTTCAGAATTTTCTTTTTCAGAGTCATAAACTTTTTGGATAATTTCAGCTTGTGTGTCTAATGGGTTTAAAAATAAATCTCCGTTTTCGTGAATCATATTCAGGTCTGTAAAAATAAATTTTATATCTTTGAAATTTTCGTCTTCAGAAAAATTTTTTTGTATATCGGTAAAAATTCCTCTCGCGTCTTTTTTAACTCCAAACCCATGTATAAAAATAACTTTTCTTTGCATTTTCATAAAATTAAAAATTTTCTAATTTAATTATTTCATAAGCAGGCTCTTCGTATGGATGGATTTCTTTTAGTTTTTCAATTACTTCTTTTAAAAAATTTTCTTGTACAACCACTTCAATCACTTCCTCTTCCACTTCTTCGACCACACCTTTGTTGCCAATTGCTGGATTAGAATTTTCATTTCCTCTAAATCTTCCAATTCCTCTATATGAAAAAGAACAAAAGTCATAATTCCCAATTTTCCCAGCTCCAACCTCACCAAGACTTTTGCGGACAATTTCCGAGTGAGTGAATGGCACATGCACAATCAATTTATACTTATTTTCTTTCATATAATTTCCTTTTGCAAATCAGCAATAATAATCTTTTTCATTTTCAACATCGCTTGCATAACTTTTCCAGTTTTATCTTTACTCATAAGTTCGCCAAACTCTTTTGGTACAACTTGCCAAGACAAACCATATTTGTCTTTAAGCCAACCACACTGGCTTTCTTGCCCGCCGTCTGCAATCAATTTATTCCAATAATAATCAACTTCGTCTTGCCCCTCACAATCAATCAAAAAAGAAACAGCTTCGTTAAATTTAAAAAATGGACCAGCATTCATAAGTTGCAACCTTTGTCCTACAATTTCAATTTCAACTATTCTCACTTGTACATCTGTATCTGGCGCTTTCTCGTCAAAAATATTTTCAGTAAGAATCTTAGAATCTGGGAAAATAGATGTGCAGAATTTTGCCGCTTGTTGAGCGTTATTATCGAACCATAAAAATGGTGTTACTTTTACTTTCATATATTTATCTTATCATGACTTTCAAGTTAAAAATAGTTACAATTCACTTCGTATCTTCATCCAAAGCTTGCCAGAAATATTTTGCCCGCTTCCGTCTTTTCCTGTTCCCCAATAGTAATCATCCTCCACGTTTTTAAGCAAACCTCTATTACCAGACAATTTTAAGATTTCTAAAACTTCCGGGTGTTGTGCTATTTTTGCTCTAAATAATTCTTCCATAACTTTATCTTTGTCAAAATTTGGAGTTAGCAAACTTTTGTCTTTTTTGTATTTTAAGTTTAGTTGCCAGCAAGTATATGCACTTTTAGCATTTTTAATTTCATCTTGTACTTTTCCTGGTAAAAATTTTCTGGTTTGATAAGCATGTTCAACTGTTGGAAATTTTTCTCCCCAGCTCCTTTCTTTGATTCATCAATAAGAAATGTGCTTCCTCAGCTATTTTCTCTATATTTTTAAAATCTTCTATTGAATATATTTTTACTTTTTCTAACATACAATTATTTTTCTACAACTATTAAATGGTCTGCAAAGTCCAGATATCCGTTTTGCGAAAATTCTTCAAGTTTCTTTCTGAATATTTGTAACTTTTCTCTGTCTGGATAAACATTTGTGTTATGAATAAATTTGTAAAATACAGATAAATCATAATCTTTTGAATTGTTTAAAATATCACCAACATAGATTCTCATTTGGAATTTCTCTACATGAACATTATACCCTTTACTTTTGTAATAGTTTTCAATATATTCTGAATAATTGTATTCTGGATATATTTGATGCAACATTACCTTATAATGTGCACTATCTTGTGGTAAAGTTAGTATCAGTAGTTTACCTCCTTCTTTTATAGCGGTGTAAACATTATCAAGCTGAATTTTATAATGGTCCTCGTTTACACCCCAGTAATAGTTTGTGTGTGACGTATAGATAACATTATACTCATTCTTAAAACTCAAAATTTCTACACCTCCATTAAAAATCTCCCCAGGTTTGTTTTCGACTTGCAAAAAAGATTTTGCTCTTTCTAATGCAGCATTATCAGTTTCTAGCAAATCACAAACATAATCTTTTTTAACTCTATCCAAAATCTGCTTAGCAGTATGACCTTCACCACAGCCAATATCTAAAATTTTTAAATAGTCTCCACCGGTGTTTGAAATCTCTTCTGCTAATTTAGCAACTATTAAAAACCAGTCTTCTACGAAAGTTCTAATGTAAATATTTTCATACACATCTGAAATCCTCTTCTCATTCCAAAATGGCCAAATTGTTGTCATGAAAATATTATAACATGACGTTTTTAGTTTATTCTTTCTACATCAAATACAAAAAAAAATTAACTACCCCAATTATAAACACAATGTTTTTAGGAAATCTTTTGCATTTACAATTTCCAACTTTTCACTGATTTTTAATTTGTGTCTCAGGTTCTTTACTATCTGTACCCCATTTGCATCTAACATACCTGAAAATAGTGATAAGTTTTTTGAAATATCATTATCTGTTAATTTTACTTCAATTAACTTATCTATCTCCCCCATCTCATGAGCTAAAACAAAATCAACTTCTTTCTTTTCTTTGTTTCTTATATAGTTCAAGTTTAGAATCTCCCCCTTCATTTCTCTTTGTCCATACACATGTTTGAAAAGAGCATTCGCAACTAAATTCTCAAATACTACAGATTCATCGCCTACAACTAACCCGGTATCATAAAAATAGACTTTGGGTTCTTTCAAAATAGCTCGACTAACTTTTTTGCTATATGGACGTATTAAAAAAATGATATAGAGAGACTCCAAGATTTCTACATAACGTTTTACGGTGGTTGCAGAAAGTCCAACATCTTCTGCAATATTTTGGTAAGATAAGGGCGAGCTCACTTTTGTACGAATAATCTGGAAAACATCCTTCATTGCTTTTTGTTTTTCAATACTTCCAAAGTCCACAACATCATCACGTATTAGACTGTCTACATAATTATTTCTCCATATTTTTGCTTCTTCACTAGTTTCAGATAAAAATGGTTCTGGGAAGCCACCTCTTTCCAAAAGCCTTTCAAAATCATTTGAATGATTGGTGTTTTGCATTTCTTTATATGAAATAGGAAAAAGATGATGTACAAAAAATCTACCAGCAAGAGAATCTCCTGCATTTCTATAAGTCTCCAACCTAGCACTTCCTGTTACCAAAATATGCATATTAGGATTTCTAGTATCAAAATGTCCTTTTAAAAAATTCTTCCATTTTGGCATTTTATGTAATTCATCAAAGACGATAAGATCAATTTTTTCGTCCCACTTTCCATTCAAGATATATTTTTTGTCTTCCAATAAGTCATAGTTTAAATACTTAGGATTTTTGTATTCCTTCATAATTTCTTTTGCCAAATAGGTTTTACCAACCTGACGTGGACCAACAATAAAAACCATTTTCTTCTTCAAGTCCTTTAAAATTGCTTGTTTTTGTTCTCTTCTCATATTGACTATTATAGTTTAAAAACCAGAAAAGTCAAGACTATTCTAGTTTAGACTGGATTTTAGTCAAAGTGGTTATTTTAATTGTTTTCCACTGCAAATATGGAAATGCAAATGTTTTGAATCCTGATAATTCCCCAGATTCGTAATTATCCTACATTCACCCTTTTCCAACTCTACCTTTCTAGCAATTTGTTGCACAACTTTTAAAAGCTTATTTACAACTTCATCGTCACCCTCACCCATCTCTGTAAAAGATGAGATATGCTTTTTTGGTACAACTACAATATGTACTGGCCAATGTGGTCGTGTGTGATGATATGACAAAATAAAATCATCCTCGTATTCAATTTGTAAATCTATCTTTTTAGGTATTGCCAAGTCACAATAAAAATCATTTCCGATGTAGTTCATAAATTTAAATTTTAATTTCTAATTTATTTAATTCTGCCATACATTGATCATGATTTTCAAAAAGCAAAGTATTTATTCCTGACTGTTTTGCAATATCCAGATTTTTCTGGTCATCATCTATAAAAAGAATTTCAGAAGGTTCTGACCCAATTTTAGAAATCATTTTTATATAAAAATCAATTTCTTCTTTTGTATAAGCAATATCACAAGAGAAAAAATCTCCATCAAAGTATTTTTCTAATCCTAAGTTGAAACGGACATTGTCTGCTCTCTCTTTCACATGGTCCGATGCTAAGTAGCAATTATAACCATCTACTCTTAACTTTTTCACAATTTCTAAAACTTGTTCATCAGTATTGTTTTCTGCATCAAACCAATATTTTAAAAGCTCTTCGTAATTCATTTTAACTCCCCACTCTAAAATATATTTTTCAAGAACTCTTCTCAAACTCATTTTACCAACTGCAATTTGTTTATACTCATTCTTAAAAAAAGAAGTTACTTTTTCTTTTGGAACATTAAAATCCTCTGCTAATCTATCACTAAAAAACTTTGTCTTCCTTTTTAAAACCACACCATCCAAATCGAAACAAATTACGTTTATCACTTTCATAAATTAAATATATTTTTTAAGGTTTTCTAAATTTCCTTCCAGACAAATTGGCTCGAGAGCTATTATCTCATCTTGGTATGACAAACCAGAAGGTAAGCCGTTCAAGAAAAAGATTTTCTTGTCATTTACGTAAGCCTGCCCCATTTCTATTAACACATTGCCACCGATATAGTTTTTGATTCCATTTTTTTCGTCATTCACAATCAAAATAGCATCACTTTCTAAAATATGTTTATAGTGCTGTCGAAAATAGTCATATTCTTTTTTTACCCTTGCACGCTCACCCTCTGACCAGAGTTTTACTTGATAGTCGAGTTCACCACTAACAAGTTGTCGATAGTTTTCATGTATGAAAGAGTCCAGCCCCATTGAAATTAACTTATCTGTTACTTCTACCATTTTATGCATAAATGCATTGCTCCCTAATGTATATATTTTCATAAATTTATTTTAGTTTTTTTACTAATTCTTTTGGTGTCTTAATAATTTCTTTAAATAGAATATCACGGCACACCTCTGTTTTGTCTTCCTCTAATGCATATACAATTTTACCAAGTGCAACTGCAAAGCCAAGCTCTAAAGTTGTACTATTTCCACTATAACCATTTTTGTTATAAATAAAAACAACGTCAGCTTGGCGAATTTTTTGAAAATGGTCATGAGTCAAACCTGTTGCCACAAGCTTTTTTACTTCTCCAGAAATTTCCTCCCATTCTTTGTTTTCACCAAAAAGTGTTGGCTCAAAAACCACAACACCAAGCTTGCGAAGTTCTGAAGAAAATTTCGTAATATCTTTTTTAAATTTTGAACTTCCGCAAATGACTACTGATTTCATATGGAAAATTATATCATAACTAGTTTAATCCCAATTTTTCTGCCGCCAATTTATATATTTCCAAAAAGTCTACACCAACAATAGAAGGAATAAATCTCTTTTTTTCTTCTTCACTTAAATTTAAAACTTTTTCTAGTGGAATTTTCACAAAACCAATCGCTTTGCCAGTTTCCAATTGCAAATCTTCAAGCTTTCCTTTGTATAAATATGCGTACTGTATTCGAATTGTATTATTAATTTTATTTGTCACTTCGTCGTAAACTTTCTTTTTCATTTTCAACAAAACAACAGCATCAGAAACTTTCACAGAAAGACCAGTTTCTTCTAAACATTCTTTTTCAAAAGTTTTTTCATACGAGTCGCCGGGCTCTACATGTCCACCCACGGTTGCGTCTAATAAATCAGGATAAGTATCTTTGTCTTTTGCACGATGTTGGAAAATAATTTCTTTTTTTGGTGTGAAAAACCAAATGTGAATTTCTCTGTGCAACAAACCCTCTTTATGGATTTTCACTCGATTTTCCAAACCTACAACATTATCGTTCTCGTCCACAATTTCCAGCATTTCTTCGTTAGTATTTATCATAAAGATATTTTAACACATTTTTTAATGGTTCATGAACTGGTAGCACAAAAAAAGAATCATGCATTTGAATTGAATAATCTTTAGGGATTTCAAACAATTGAACTTTAGAATTTTTTTGTAATTCTTTAAAATTTTGTTTTAGAGTCACTTTATACAAAAACATAAGCTCAAGAATGTCTTTTGTATCATATGTATCCAAAAAAACTATCTCACTTATATAATTTTCTCCTAGACCCAGATCCTCAAAGACTCTTCTTCTTACAAACTCCTCCACATTTTTAATATTATGTTTTTCTTGAATAAAACCACCAACCATGTCTAATGCTCTACTCCAATCACCTGCGTCACGCTCAATGAAGAAACTTTTTCTGTCACTGGTTTCAACAAAAATATTACAAGATATGACTTGAAAAATATCTTTCTTTAAAATATTTGCATACTTAGACCTCAAACCAACCAGGTCTTTGTATTTAACATCTGCAACCACTTTAATAATTAAATTATTTTCTTTCTCTTTCAAACTCAAAAAACGAAGTAAAGTTCCATCGTACAAACCTTTTCTTCTTTTGTTCAAAATTTCCCAATTTTTCTCAATCAAATTTCTGTCAGAAAAATTTATTTCATATTTCTGATTTTCGTCTAAAAAACTTTCTTCAACTTTTTCCAAAATACAAATTGTCATAATTTTTTTTAAAATTTTTTCATATTTATTTTGAAAGAATTTCACTAATACTATCTATCGTTTAAATATTTTCCAGCAACAGAAAGAGCAAAAGACGGTAAAATTATAAACACACAAGTAAACAACATCTTGAGTAGAAGAGGATTGGGACCAACATCATCAGGAACATTTGGACCAAAATTTCCAGAAAGCACCATCGTTAAACCAACCAAACCAAAACATATTGAAGCTATAATAAATACTTTTGTGGCTATTTTTTGCATATACATTTACTTATAATACCATAAAAATTGCTGTAAAATTTCATTTGCTTTCACGGCAAAATGGTGTATAATATTTGACATAAAAAGTACATAGCGTTCCGCGGTAGCTCAGCCGGTAGAGCAAGTGACTGTTAATCACTGGGTCCTAGGTTCGATCCCTAGCCGCGGAGCATTGTGTATTTTTTTGTTTATCATATGAGACATGGATTTATTGGTTTTGGGAATCTTGGGCAAGCGATTTATATTGGACTAAAAAGTAACAAGAAAAATAATTTTATATACTTTGCAAACTCTAAAAAAGATTTTGAGAATATAGAATTTTCTGAAACATTAGAAGATCTTATTAAAAAATCAGATTATATTTGGCTGTGTGTTAAACCAAAAAACGTAAAAGAGGTTTTCAGAGAAATTAAAAAAATAGCAGATTATAGAAAAATTTTAAGAAATAAAATTTTTATTTCTGTTGTAGCTGGTTTAAAAATCAACAATGTTCAGAAAGAATTATTTAAAGAGTTACAAGTTGTGAGACTAATGCCAAATATTCAAATCCAAAATAAACAATCTATAACTGGTTTTTACTCAACAATAAATAATCCCAATACAAACAATCTAAAGAAAGAATTATTGAAAGTTGGTTTATTGATGGAAATAGCAGAAGAATATTTTGACACTTTCACTGCCCTGTTTGGAAGTGGGACAGCTTTTATTTTAGAGATCTTAAACTCAATTTATAATTTAAAAAATAAATTTAAAAGTAAAATCGATGAAAAAATTTTCTTGAGACTATTCCAAAACACAATTAACAATTTAGAAAATTTAGATTCTATTCCGGAAATAGTTGGTAAAATTACAAGTAAAGGAGGAACAACAGAAGCTGGACTAAAATATTTTAAGAAGAAAAAATTAAATAAGCACATACAACAAATTTTTCTAGAAGCAGAAAAAAAGTCTAAGAAAATGTGAATTTTTTTACTTTAAATTTTTATATCGGTTGCCGGGATAGCGATAAAAGAACATTGGAATAAGCACAAGTGTAAGAACCATCGCAAATAAAAGACCAAACATGATTGAGATGGCGAGCGGACCCCAAAGAGTTGACACACCTGCAAGTGGAATCATACCTACAACAGTTGTGATAGTTGTCAAAACAATTGGACGTAGACGAATTGCCGAAGCTTCAATAATTACATCAAAAAGTTTATTTTCTTTTTTGTCGGTAAACGGTTCAATGTCTTTAACATTCCCTATTTGCATTTCACTATCGAGTTTGTGCAAAATTGAGTCAAGAAGAATAATTGCGTGGTTAATAATCACACCAGCCAAAGCAATGAAACCAAGCATAGCTGAGAAAGAAAAAGTTTTACCAGTGATAGCCAAACCACCAAAAACTCCAATTAGAGAAAGTGGCACCGCCATCAACAAATACAAAGAATATCTAAAAGAGTTGAATTCGAGAACAAGAATAGCAAGCATTAGAGCAAGACCAGCAAGTAAAGCAATCAACATATCACGGAAAGTATTTTGTACATCTTCATTTTCCCCACCATAGTCAATAGAAATATTTTTAGAAATTTTTTCTGATTCAATTTCTGGTTTTATTTGTGCTTTGAATTTTGAAACAATATCCAAAGCGTTGGCTCCTGTTTTCAAGTTTGAGCCTATTGTCACAATTCTTTTTTGACCTTCGTGCGAAATAGAAGCACGACTTGGAGAAACACTTGTTTCCAAAATAGAACCCAAAAGAATTGTTCCACCAGAAATAGTTGTGATTGGCATATTTTTTATACTTTCCAAAGAAGTTTTAATTGTATCTTCTGGGTTTACAAAATTTTCATTCAAAGCAACTTTTACCAAAACGTCGATGTCTTCAGATTGTTTTTTGATCGTTGTTGCCGCAACACCAGAAACAGAAGTTCGCAAAACTTGCGCAACTTGAGCAGCAGATAAGCCATATTGTGAAGCCTTAACTCTATCGACATAAATTTCCAATTGTGTTCCATCGTCTTTTACAGAAGAAGAAACATCTTGTGTTCCGTCGATTTTATTCAGAATATTTTCAGAAATATTTGCTGCGTCTGTCAGCTCGTCCAAATTGTCACCAATAAATTTTACAGTTACAGGTTTTCCAGAAGGTGGACCTGTATTACTTTGTCCAACAGTTATAACTCCATCATTTATAACACTCAAGTCCTTGCGAATTTCATTAGCTATATCAGTAGAAGAAATATTACGACTATTTTTATCTCCGAGCATAGCTGTAATGTTTGCGATTTTTGTATTTGAACCGCCACCAGAACCATTGAAACTTGTCATCAGACTTGAACCAGCTCCAACAGTCGTCACAAAAGATTTAATATTTTTATTATTATATAAAATTTCTTCCACCTGACGCACAACCAAATCAGTATTTGCAAGTGGTGTACCTTCTGGTTTTTCAATACTTATAATAACAAAAGGTTGATCATCTTGTGGGAACATTTGTACTTTAATAATTCCAAAAACCACAAGCATAATCGAACCAACAAAAGCAAGGATAAGTCCTAGTAAAAATTTATTTTGCAATTTTCTATTTAATAAAATATTTCCTAAAAACTTTCTATACCACTCTTGGGTCTTGTGAAAATATTTTTCTTGTATAGCTTCGACTCTACTTTCTGCAGAATTTTCTTTTTCAGGAGTATTTTTATTTTTAATCAAAAGTGTAGCCAAAATAGGAACCATACCAAGCGCAACGAAAATAGAAGCAATCAATACGAAAATAATTGTAAATGGAATTGATTTTACGAATTTACCAACAATTCCACTCAAGAAAAATAATGGGAAAAATACTGCCACAGTTGTCATTGTTCCTGCAATTAGCGGCCAAGCATATTCTTTTATCGATTCTATTGAAGCTTGTGTTACATCGCCATATTTTTTCATCCTGGTGTGTATTGCTTCGGCGACGACTATCCCCGAGTCAACCAAAATACCAATCGCAAGAATCAAAGAGAAGAGTGACAAGAAATTTATAGTGTTTCCAGACAAATATATTCCAATAAACGCAATCACAAAAGAAAGTGGGATTGACAGTCCAGCAACAATACTTTCTCGCCAACCAATTGTAAGAAATAAAATTAACATAACCAAGAAAACAGTTTCGAATCCAGTTCTTGTTAATTCTTTCAAATCTCTTTGTACGTCGGCTCCACGGTTTACAGACACAATAGTATTTGCTCCAGCAAGCATTCGACCTGGTTGCTTCATTTCTTCAATTTTATTTAAAACAGCAGTTGTAACTTGATTTACGTCTCCTCCGCTTTTTTTGTGAATTGAAAGTGTTAAAGCATTTTCAGAAGGATTTCCTTTAACAGAAATTCTAGAATATGTTTTCGGAGATTCCAAACCGTCAACAACAAAAGCTACATCACGCAAATATACACTTGTCCCATTTGCAGTTTGCAAAGCTATTTCAGGAACCTGAGAAGCTTCGTCAATACTTCCTTCAAATTTTATTGGATAGTCAACATTGTCCATTGTGATTCTACCAATAGGTGCAGAAGCATTTGCACTTTGAATAGCACCAATAACTTGAGAAATAGAAAATCCGTAGCTTGCCAATTTATCTTTAAAAAGTACAACTTGCACTTCTCTTTTTCTTGTTCCAGCCACATCAACACTTGAAACTCCTTTTACTTTTTTAATTTCTCTTTCCAAATTATCGCCAAGCTTTGTCATTTCTGCTGGTGCCAAGTCTCGCGAAACAGAAACAATCAAAACTGGTTGATCAGAAAAATTTACTTTCATCACGTTTGGTTCTGTTGCATCTGCTGGTAAATCACTTTTTACTTTGTCTACTGCGTCTTTCAAAGCTTGAATAGATTTATCCACGTCAGCGTTGGCTAAAAATTGTGCAGTAACAATAGAAATACCCTCATTTGAAGAAGAAGTTACTTTATCAATATTTTCAACATTAGCAATTTCTTGTTCCAATTTATTTGTGACCAATTTTTCTACATCCTCGGCAGATCCACCACGCACAACAGTCGAAACCACACCAATAGGAATAATAACTTCTGGTGAAGATTCTTTTGGGATTAGGTAAATTGAATAAATACCAATCAAAACCAAAGTTGATATTATCAAGTAAGTGAAAGCTTTTTTCTCTAAAAAAAATATCCAAAATTTATGCATAAAATATTTTTAGTTTTTTATACTTACATTTTCTCCTGGTTTAAGACCACGAGCGTCTTTTACAATAATCATACCTTGATCCAAACCACCACGAATTTCTACTTCGTCACCAAACAGAGTTCCAAGTACAACAGGAACAGCTTGCAAAGTATTTGAAGCGTCGACAGTAAACACAAAAGATTCTCTTGGTGTGATTTTTACAGAAGCAAGCGGTATTTTTATTAAATCATTTACAACTACTTTTGTATTATTTTTTTCTGTAGAATTATTAGAAATTTCTACACGCACAGATTGTCCATTTATAAGTTTTGTTTCCCCTTCTGTAATCCCGATTCTTACTTCAATTTTTTTAGTAACAGGGTCAATAGCACCGGCTACTCTAGTAACAATACCTTTTGAGTCGCTGTTTATTTTTACCTTTGAACCAACTTTAACCTCGTCCAAATCTTCATTTGTAACATAAGTCATAACTTCTAAAGCTCCATTATTCGAAACAATAGCAACTTGAGCTGTTGGACTCACAAAGTCACCAGTGTCTATTGTCAAAGAATTTAGTGTTCCAGAAATTGGGCTTCTTATAATTGTTTTTTCTAAGCGTGAAAGTGCTGCCAAATAGCCTCCTTGAGCTGTTTTTACTTGAGCGTCCACACTTGCTGTATTTGGGTTTTTATCTCCAGTTGTACGACCAGCTATTTCTTCTCCAGCTAAACTATTTTGCAAAGCAACTTTCGAAGCTGTGAGAGCTGTGAGAGTTCCGGAAACAGTGGATCTTCCAACACCAACCATTGCTTTTTGTCCATCAAGCATAGCTTGAGAATTCACTTCGTTTGGCATAGCTTTTACATAAGCACTACTCAAATCGTCCAAATAATTTTTTATGGTCTGAACTTCCGATTGAACTTTTTGAATTTCAGAAACTAGATCAGAATCTGTCGTTAAAGTCATATTTTTAGAAAATCTGGCAACTAAAATTTTCTCAATTTCTTTTCTTTCATTTTCGATTTTTGTTTGCAAAACAAAGTCCGGTAAAAGAATTTTTAGTCTTGGGGAATCTGTTCGTGGGTCAGTAAAAGCAACATCAGTTTTTGCTCTTATTATATCGTCCATTGTTGCAAAAGAAGAATTTATTGTATTTAAAGTATTTGTTTTTGTATCATTTACACCAACACTCGTGTTGGCTGTATTTATAAGAGCAATATCACGAGCGGCTTTAGCAGCTTCATATGCTCCTTGAGCCTGAAGCACTGCAGCTCGTTCAGAAGAATTTTCAAACTCAGCAATCACTTGCCCAGCAGCAACTCTATCACCAAGTTTTTTATAAACTTTTGTAAGACGACCACTACTTTCAGCTCTAATAACTGCTTCACTAACAGAAGTCACCTGTCCAACAAGTGGAACAGCAACTGACTTATTAGACAAGTCAGAAACACTTGCCAACATAACCCCCTTTGGAGTATCAGCAACAACTTCCTCTACTTTTTTACTTGGCAAAACTTTTGCGGCAATAAAAATTATTGCCAAAGAGCCTAGAACTGCCACAACTCTTTTATAAGGTGGCAACTCCAAAAACCATTGAATAATCTGATTCCCTATTGCTTTCAATAGAAGAAATATTTTTTGTAAATGCTTCATATTTTTATGGCGCTATTATACCATTAAAATTGTCCAAAAAGAATATATCTTTTCTTATTCAAAACTTTCTTTTCCATTGTTTTCAGGTCTAAAGAATTTATTAAAGGCTCAAGTTGCTCATTTACCAAATCATCATGCATTTCCCCAACAATTTGCAAAACATTGGTTTGCAAAAATTTTGATTTAAGTAAAAATTCTTCTGCACCTTCAATGTCAAATTTAAGAATATCAACCTGATCAATTTCTTCTTTTTTACAAAAATCTTCTAAACTATAAACATCAACAGCGACACTTTTTGTATTTTGTGGACGAGCTTTTATCGAAGAACCTAAGTGAGAATCTCCAAAATATAATTTTATTTTTCCGGTTTGATTGGAAACGGCGTACTTACAAATTTTTATATTTGGGAATTGTTTTGTATTTGCTTCCAGCTTTTCGTAAATTTCACCGTTTGGTTCAACTGCAAATATTTTTGCACTTGGAAAAATTAAAGAATAAAAAATTGCCGTGTCCCCAATATTTGCTCCCAAGTCGACAATTATTTTTGGATCTGGCAAATATGTAAAAGAATATTCTTGATTCACAAATATTTCTGAAAGCACAGCCAAATCCATTCTATTATCCACAAAAAAATTAAAATTTTTATTTTTATATTTCAAATTGAGTTTGAACATTAGTTTCCCAAAAACTTTCCAAAATATAATCAAAAAAGCTAATACTAAAAAATTTATGTTAAGTGTTTTAGACAATTTTAGGTTAGAAGCAATAAAATTTTTACAACGATTCATTTGGAATATTGTAGCAAACAAAATGGTATAATTAAAGTATGCGATTTAAATTTTTCTTAAATGACTCTTTTTGGGCGCTTTTCTCACAAGGTTTAACAGTTTTAATAAATTTGTTTTCTGTTTATATTTTGGCAAATTTACTGACTCAATATAATTACGGAGAATTTAAATTAGTTACAACTTGGCTGGCTTTGGCCGTTGGAATTGGCTATACCGGATACAATTATATTTTGCCACAAATGATCATTAAAAATGAAAAATATGATTTAAAAAAAATATTTAAAGAAACTTTCTACAAAAGTCTTCCAACTTTTTTTATTTTGTTTCTGGTTGCTATTTATTATTTAATTAACCACAATAACAACCTTGGGCTTGGATTATTTTGGGCTTCCATTGCAACACCGTTTGCCTGTATCGCAATTCTGGTAAATGTCTACTACATGGGTAAACAAGATTTTAAAAGTTTTGCTTTAGCACAAAATTTTTCAGGCGTACTACAAGTTGTGGTACTTGCATTAGTTACTTATTTTTCAGAGAATTTTATTTTAATTATTTCTACTTACTTTATTTCTGCCCTTTTCGCCAATTGTGTTGTAGTTTACAAAACAATTAGAAAAGAAGAATCAGAAATAAAAAATGAAAAAGAAAAGACAGAATCCTTTATAGACCATAAAAATAAATCTAAATTAAATATTTCTGGAATAACTTTAGGTTTTGCAAATCAAATAGACAAATTATTAATTTTTCATTTTTTGGGAGCCGTGCCTTTGGCTGTTTATTCTCTTGTTACAGCTATGAGCGATCAATCCAGAACGCCAATAAAAGCTCTTTCTGTTGCGGCTTTTCCTAGAATGGGTAGAGAATATTTTAATAAAAGAAAATTATTTTTTGCATATTTTATTTTCACTCTTTTGTGTGTTTTAGGTTTTTTAATATTAATTTGGCTTTACCCTTTTATTTTTAAATATTTTTTTCCAAAATATCTTGAGTATGTTTATCTCGCAAATACTGCTACCATTGGAATAATTTTTGCGCCGTCACAATTATTGTATTTATATTCTCAAAGTAGAAATGACCTAACAACACTCAATACGTACGCACATCTAAATACTTTTTTGCAAATATTTTTCTACACGATTGCCGCTTTTTCTGGTTCACTCATTTCTTTCTTAATTTATCGTTCACTAATCATGTTTATTTCTACAACATACCAAGCTTATAAAATATACAGACTGTGAAATTATTTTTTCTGCATTATCCAAAAATATCCAAGTGGAATATTTTTTGCCAGCTTTTTATATTGAGGAATAATTTGCAAAATTCTATCAACATTGATACAAAGCCATTTCATGAAAAGTTTTAGAAAATCAAAATAAAACCAACCACTTATACTTTGGTAAATTAAAGAAAATAACCCCTCACCAATTGTTGTTATCATCACAATTTCAAAACCATACATATCTGCAAGTTTTTTGTAAGTGGACTCTGTGTAGCGATGATAGTCGTCTGGCGAACCATGTATATGATGCATAAAAGGTGTGCAAGTAACAAATTTTCCACCTGGTTTTAAAACTCTTGAGACTTCTGAAAACACATTGTGATAATTAAAAATATGCTCTAGAAAATTCATAGCCACAACATTATCAAAACTTTTGTCTTCAAGCGGAAATTTTTCTTCGGCATTAAAAACTAAGTCTGCACCTGGGTGTATATCTCCATAGTTTGCTACAGACCAAGTATGTTCCCCTTTTACAAGCTCGTGGTAACCACTTTTGCGACTTCCACCAAGGTCTAAAATACTTCCATTTAGAAATATATTTGAAAGCTTTTTATATTGTATATCTCTAATAATTGAAAGTTTTTTTACTGACATGGTTTTCTAATTAAAAGATTATAACACAGCTTATTCAAAAATATTTTTTAACTTTTCAAAATATTTTTCTTTAGAATCTAAATTTTGCAAACTATTCTGCATTACTTTTTCGTCGAAATTAAATTCTAAACATTTTTGAATAGTTTTTGCCAAATCTTCTTTTGAATGAGATTTTGAAATAAATCCACTTACTCCATCAAAAATAAATTCCCCTGCAAGCCCAACATTTGTCATGCAGACTGGTGTACCCGAAGCCACACTTTCCACAGCCGTCATTCCCCAACCTTCGTAGTTTGACGAAATTAAAAATATATCAGCCTCGTGATATTCTTTTTGCACATTTTCAGTCCAATCAAACCACTCAACCCAATTTTTATCTGCAAAGGTTTTTTTATATTTTTCTTGCAAACTTCCCTTTCCAACAATTTTCAAAATAATATTTTTAAAAGTTCTTTTACGAAGTTCTTCCACAACAGAAATTCCAAGCGGAATATTTTTAACTTTTTCAATCCTAGAAAGCATTAAGATTTTCAAAGGCTCATTTTTTTCTTTTTTGAAAGAAAATTGAAACTGAGAAAAATCTGTATATATTGGCAAAAGAAAAATTTTATTTTTATTTATTTTCAAATCTTCTAACAAATATTTTTCTATTCTTTCCGAAACAACTCTTATTTTATAAGCTTTTTTTAGAATTATTTTTGCTATTTGTAATTGTAAAAAATTTCGTAAACTTTCATTTTTAAAAAGTTTAGAAGAAATATCTGTATGCACTTGCAACAAAAGTTTTAACCCAAATTTCTTTACAAGTAAAAATGAAAGCAATCCAATTTCAAAAGCATCTTGTGAAGAAACTAAAATATTTTTCGTATCAAAGTTTTCACCAAGCTCAGATTTAAAAATTCTGAATAAATTAAGAATTTGCTGTATTTTATTTTTACCAAAAACTGGGATTACTTTAAAAAAATTTTCACCAACTTTTTCTGAAATATTTTTTTTATTTTCATCATTTACAAAAACCAAATAAATATTTTCTTTTGCCAAAAAAGAATATTCTTTGATTCTTGTAAAAGTTTTGCTTTCTTTATTAAAAAGATTTTGTTCTGTGCCGATAGAAATTATTTTCATAAGATTTTATTTATAAACTCTTCTAACACAATTTTTTTATTATATTTTTTTATTTCTTCTAAAATTGCTTGAGTAAATTCTTTTCTTTCTGTTTCGCTTTGTAAAAGCATAGAAATTTGTTCGTTAAATTCTTTTAGATTTCCAACTTCCACAACATATTTTTTATAATTTTCTGGGTACATTTCTTTTGTTGCACCAACATCAAAAGACACAGCCGGAACACCAGAAGCAAACGCTTCCAAAAGAGAATGCGACATACCCTCTTCGTTGCTTGGTGATAAATACAAATCAACAATAGAAAAAATTTCCATCACTTTTTCATTAGAAATTTTACCAAGCATTCGCACATTTTCAAAAATATTTTTTTCCTGCAAATTTTCAATCAACTTTTTTTCATATGGACCTTCGTTGGAAATAAGCAAAATACAATCTTTAAAATTTTCTAAAATTGTTGGAAGATAATTTGCTCCTTTTCTTTCTGAAAGTCTTTGATTAAAAAACAAAACTTTTTTATTTTCAGGAATTCTTAATTCTTCTTTTATTTTTAACTTATTAAAATTTTTATTAATTTTCTCTAAATCAATCCAATTTGGAATTGTTATATTTTTTTTAATGTCAAATTTATAATATTCAGAATATTTTTCTGCCAAGCTTTTTGAACCAGTTACAAAATAATCAACCAATTTGTAAGCCAAACTCTCGTAAAATTCTTGTAAAAATGGACGTTTATATTGCCAAGGCAAGCCACAATTCCAGTAAAAAACTTTCGCGAAAGGAAAAAGTGAAATACAAATCGCTCCAACAAAAGAATAATGAACATAAACTTTTCGATAGCCTTTCAAAAAACTTTCTAATAAAAATATTTCCAACTTAAAAATTCTTGTAAAAAAATTCTCACCGGAATAACGGACATATTTTGCACCCGTCTTTTCTTTTATTTTTTGTAAATATTCTTTTTTGTTGGTCGATGCTCCACGCTCGAGAATCAAGAAAATTTCTACACTTTGTTCCGACAAATTTTTTAAAAATTCCACATTATATTTCATATGAGTTTTCTCTGAAGCTTCAGGTAAAATATATACAAGTTTTTTCGTATATAAAATTTTTTCATATTGTTTATATAAACTTTCCCAATTTTGTGGCCAAGAAAATTTTTCTAAATTGTCTTTATAGATTTTATATTTTTTGTCGTCGCACATTTCTAAAACTGCGTTTCGGATTTCCGAAACAGAAAATGGATCTATAACTTTTGCAACTCCAGCTTTTTCTAAAATATTTGTCAGACCAGAATATTTTGTAATTATAACCGGCACACCAAAAGAAATTGCCTCTAAAACTTGATTGGGTGCAATGTCAGAAACAGAAGCACAAATATAAGCGCGCGACATAGAAATTTTCTTCAAACAATTTTCCCAAGTGTCTTGTTTGGTTTCTAGATAAAAATTATTTTTGTCTAGGCTTTCAAAAGCTTCCTGCAAACGTTTTTGGTTTTTGTAAGGTATGTCGCGAGTTATGGAAGTAAAAAAATATTTTGAATTATTTTCAAATTTTTTATTTTCATAAATTTCTTTTGGTATTGGAGAAACTGGATTTTCTATTACAAAAACATTTTCTTTTTTTAATTCATAATGTTTTACAAAAATATTTTTTTGCCACTCTGTATTGAAAATAATTTTGTCAGCATTTTGCAAAATAAATTTTTGAATTAAGTATTTTATATAAAGTTTTTTTGAAAAATATTTTTTGTATTCATTAAAATTGTTGTACAAAGTTTCAAAATCAACTTCTTTTGTGTACAAAAATTGTTCATAAATAAAGTCTCCACCCACTCGCAAGTCAATTTCTTTAAATAAAATTTTTCCAACAAAAATTGATGGTAAAGCAACAGTAAAACCATCGAGAACTAAAATTTTATCTTTTCCAAATGACTTAAAAAAAATTTCCACAAAAGCCAAACAGTGCCTTATTCCACTTGGAAATTTTTTATATTTCTCAAAATTGAAAAGTTGAAAATTAAAATGTTCTACCAACTTTTTTGCATGTGTGGACGGGCCACCTGGCGTGGGCGGCATGTGTGGAGTGGCAAGTAAAATCTTTGTCATAAAATATTTCGCAAAACGGTATTGTGATATAATTATACCAATAAATCTATGAAAATACTTGTAACTGGAGGAGCTGGATTTATAGGCTCTCACCTGTGCGAAAGACTACAAAAAGAAGGTCATGATGTCACTTCGCTTGATAATTATTTTACAGGTAAAAAAGAAAACCATTTTCCTGGTATAACCTACGTCGAAGGTCATACTAAACACATTTTAGATATTTTTAAAGATGATAAATTTGATATTATTTATCATCTTGGTGAATATTCTCGTGTGCGTCATTCTATAAACGAACCGGAAATTTTGTATGATTTGAATGTTCATGGGACACATCACGTTTTAGAATTTTGGAAAAAACAAAATACTACTGAACTTAAATGTAAACTTGTTTACGCTGGATCATCAACAAAATTTGCCAACATAGATCATACAAATAATATTGATGGGCACAATCTTTCACCATACACAGCTGCGAAATATTATAATTCCCTCATGGTCCAAAACTACGCACGTTGGTACAACCTTCCATTTGCGATAACTTATTTTTACAATGTTTACGGACCACGCGAACTTGCTGGTGAATATGGAACAGTTGTTGAAATTTTCAAGCAAAATTATTTAAATAATCGCCCACATAAAATTAATCAACCAGGTACTCAAGGGAGAAATTTTACACACATTTACGATACAGTTGACGCCCTTGTTTTAATTGGCATGCAAGGAGAAGGTGACGAACATGGTATTGCTGCAGACGAATTTGTAACTCTTCTTGAACTTGCAACTATGTATGGTGGCGAAATTGAAATGCAACCACAAACAAAATCTTCACGATCAGACTCGGGAGTCAAAAATGACAAGATAAAAAAAATGGGCTGGGTGCAAAAACAAAAACTGAAAGACTATATTGAAGAGATTAAAAGTAATTTTAAAAAATATGAAAAAAATTTTGATTTTTAACTTAATTTACTACCCTAATCCTGTTTCTGGTGCGGAAACCGCAATCAAAGATATTACAGATAGAATTCCAGAAAACGAAATCGAATTTCATATGATAACAGGTCTTTGGAATTCCAACCTTCCAAGAACAGAAAAAGTTGGTCACGTGTTGGTTCACAGAATTGGCTTTGGGATACCCAACCCTACGTCAACTGATTTCAAACAAAATTGGAAACTTAATTTAAACAAATATTTTTTTCAAGGTCTAGCACCAGTTTACGCAATGTATTTGCAAAAAAAATATAATTACGATGCCATTTGGGGAATGATGGCACATTCGGTCGGTATTGCTTGTGGAATTTTTAAAACTTTCCATCCAAAAGTAAAATATATTTTATCACTTCAAGAAGGAGACCCGATAGAACATATAGAAAAGGTTGCAAAAAAAGGCGGCCCAATTTCGTGGTTTTTATTTAAACGTGGGTTTACACTTGCTGATAAAATCCAAAGCATTTCTGTTTACCTTGCCGACTGGGCAAAAGTACGAACTCAAAATGAAAAAGAAATAATAATAGTACGTGATGGTGCCAACCCAAACGATATGAAAGAAAATTTTGACCCAAACCTTGTAGAAGAACTCAGAAAAAAATTAAACAAAAAAGAAGACGAAATTTATCTTGTGAATACGTCGAGAATAGAACATCAAAAAGGTCACGACATAACAATAAAATCTCTAAAATTTTTACCAGACAATTTTAAATATATTATCGTAGGTGATGGCAATAAACAAAATGAATATCAAAAATTGTCAGAGGAAATCAGCGTAGCAAATAGAGTTATTTTTACTGGGCGCGTGGATAGAAATAAAGTGACAGCGTTCAGAAAACTTTGTGACATCTTTGTGGCACCTTCACGTACAGAAGGCCAAGGTCATGCTTTCAACTCGGCCATGGCTTCTCGCCTGCCACTTGTTACAACTGGAACAGGCGGGATAAAAGAATACGCTTTTGACAACGAGACAGCTTGGATAGTTCCCCGAGAAGACCCAAAAGCTATTGCTGAAAAAGTTTTAGACATTGTAAATAACAAAGAAAATACTAAAAGAATTGTAGAAAATGCAAGAAAACTTATGGAAGAAGAATATGATTGGGACAAAATTGCTGTTATAATGAAAGAAAAAGTTTTTAAATAATATGAATAATACAATAGAAAGAGCTGCAAGTTTTGCTGCTGAAAAACACAAAAATCAATACAGAAAAGAAGGCGGGCTTTTATATATTTCTCATCTATTTGGTGTAGCGCTTATTTTACAAAAATATAATTTCCCACCTACTGTCATTGCAATAGGACTTTTACACGACACACTGGAAGATACTGACACAACAGAAGAAGAAATAAAAGAAAATTTTGGTGAAGAAATTTTAAATATTATAAAAAGTATTTCTAATGATGATACTTTGAATTGGAAAGATAAAAAAAAGAAATATATTGAAAGTGTAAGAAATGCAAACAGTGAAGCAAAAGCAGTTGCGCTCGCGGATAAAATTCACAACATGCAAAGCCTACTTTTTAATTTAGAAACAGACGGTGAAAAAACTTGGGGAAATTTCAGATCAAGCAAAGAAGACAAACTTTGGTTTGAAGAAGAATGTTTAAAAATGTTTAAAGAAAGTTACGAACATGAAATGATTTCAGAATACGAGATTCTACTTAATCAATTAAAAGAAAAATATTTTTAATATAAAACTTTTTGTCTTTCTTTTTCTTCTAAAGACCTCAAATTATCTCTTTTGTTTTTGTATTCTTCTATTAAATTTTGATCAAATTTTTCTTGTTTCAAATGTAAATTTAAAATATTCACCCAAAACAAAACTCTTTCTTTGGAAAGAACTTTCAAGTTACCTTCTGACTCAAAATAAATTTTAGTGTGATGCGCAATAAGTTCTACAAACCTAAATATTCTCATTAAATATAAACTTTCTTTTTCTTCCCTACTTCTGTTTATTTCAAAATATTGCAAAAATTTTTCTTCCAATTCTTGATTGTACAAAATGCAAAAATTCAAAAACCTTGCCCAACCCTCATGTTTATTTCCTATTCTAAGCGACGAATGATCAAGTAAATATATTTTATTATCAGCAACTCTAAAATTGTGCGGAACAAAGTCAAAATGAGTTAAAAAATTTTGATATTGTTCTATTCTGTTTTTATTTTCCAAAAAAATATTTTTAGCGTTATTTAAAATTTCTTGAAAATCACTAAAACTTTCAGAAATATAATTAATATTTTCAGTCAATTCTTTCTTGTAAATATCAAAAGTATAAATTTTAAAAAATTTTTCTACTTCTTTTTGATGTTTTTTAACTACAACATGCACACCTTCTAAAGTTGTAAGAGCTTCGTGGACTATTAAAAATTGCTCCTTTAAATCTCGATCTAAAAATTTTTTATCTTCTTCTATAAATTGAGTTATAGAAATAATTTCTCTTTTTTTATATTCAAAATATATTTGTCTTGGATCATTAAAAACCGTGTAAGAAAACTTTATTTTCGAAAGCGCAGACTTTCCTCTTACTTCTTCTTCAACCTCAGAAGCTCCAAGTTTTTCTCGAGAAACTTTTATAACAACTTTTAAGCCGTCCTCCTTTCTCTTGCCAAGTAAAATTAGTTTTTGTGATCTAAATGCACTGCGCTCACCCTTTAGATGCGGTTGACTTTCTAGCAAAACAAATCCAAGTTTTTCAATTTTTGGTTGAAAATATTTAAGCTCAGTTTCCACAAATTTTTTCCAATTTTCATCAATATTTTTACTCATATTTTTTTAAATGATTTAGAAAATTCTGTGTATAATTCAACCATTCTTCTTTTTGTTTTCTAGCTTCTTCCTCTTCATTTTCAAAAGGAAAAACTTCTTTATTTTTAGGATGTTTTAAAACATATATTTTATTTTCTGGCAAAAAATATTTTTTAGACAAATTATTTTTCAAATTTTCATTATCAAAAATAATTGTATCAGAATTTTTTAAAACTATTTTTTGCACCAAATTTATCAATTTAATCTTTGGATTGTTACTAGACATTTGAAATTGTTTTTTTCTTTCTTCAACTTCGTCTTCTTTTATTTTTGTAATAATTTTCTTGTTTTTCATCTTAGCCAAAATGAAAGTTAAAAAAGAAAAAAGTCCAGCTTGATTTAAAATTATAATATCAGAATTAGAAATTGGTTTGTAACTTTTTTGTAAGAAAAGAAAAATTTTCTTAAGAAAATTTTTCTTTTTAGAAATACTAACAATATTTACACTGGAAATTTGTTCTGGACTGTCACCAAAAACAAGAAGACTTACCTCATGATATTGGGAAATATTTTCTGCTAAACTTTTAGAAAATTTTGCAGGATAATGAGCTTCGGGAGGAAAAAGTGGAGTTGATATAAGAACTTTCATTTATCTGATTATACCATTTCTCTAGAACCGCTAAATAGTTTTTCTAATAGAAGAAACATAGGAAGCTCCGACAAACAAAAATCCTGTCGTACCAGTAACAGCTTCTGGTATATGGAAAACTAAGCCTAGAAGCATACAAAACCCAAGTCCACCAACTGCCCAATGAGCTCCATGCTCTAAATATTTAAGCTCCGACAAGGTTTTTCTTTCAACAAGCATAACTGTAAAAGAACGAACAAAATATGCTCCTACACCAAGCCCGACCATAATAACCAATAAATTAGATGAAATGGCAAAAGCACCAATAACTCCATCAAGAGAAAATGCAGCATCCAAAATATTTAAATAAACAAAAAGTCCCATTCCAGATTTTGCTACATCTTGTACATTTTCACCCATATTACTAGTAATGCCTTCTATCAAAACAAAAGTTATACATCCAACAATACCGGCCACTAAAATTTCTACAGCGTGAGTTGGTACAACTTCTGCAACAATCAAAAGTAAAACCATTGCAAATACAACTTCGATTGATTCTACACTTGAAAACTTTTTTAACTTTGCTTCCAAAACTTTTATCCAGTGAATTTCTTTGTTATCATCAACAAAATATTTAAGAGCAACAAGTAAAAGAAAAACTCCACCAAAAGCACCAATTGAATAGTGAGCTTCATCAAGTTTGATTCCATATGTATGAGAATCATAAATAGCTAAACTCAAAACTTCCAACACACCAAGCCCAGAAACCAAAGAAACTATCAAGATTGGCAAAAGCACACGAGTCCCAAAAATAGCAATCCAAATTCCCCAATTTATAAATCTTTTCTGCCACTTTTTGTTCATTTTCTCCAGGACTTTTGCATTAACAACAGCATTATCAAAAGAAAGAGTGATTTCTAAAATTATTAAAATCAAAACTGCAAAAAGTGCAGAAAAGCTACCAAAATAATACACTACTCCTAAAAACAAAATTGTAATTATGGTTGGTAATAAAAAGAATTTTTTAAAAATTTGCATTTAGATATTTTAGCATAAAACAAAAAAACTTTCAGAAGAAAGTTTTTTTGTTTTTAACTAGTGAATTGCAATATAATTCATTGGATCTTTGTATATTTTTGTCAATAAAAACACTTTTTTAAAAAAGTGTTTTTGTTTTAAATTATTGAAACTAAATATTTTTCACAAAAATTAACTTGAACACCAAAAAACTTTTTAAACCAGACGTTTATTTTGTCCTTTGTTTAGCGCCCTCACGGCGACTTTTGTATTTCTCTCGCTAAATACTGCGCAATTATTATTTTGGAAAAGTTAATTGTAATCTTTTTTGTACTATTTTAATAAGTATTCGACACGTGTGAATCCGATTCACAGTTTCAAATTGAATAAATTCACGAACAGCTTCCGCTACCCGTGCCTTGTTACGACTTATTCCTTGTTACCGTTTTTACCTTAGACCACGCTAGGCGTGGGCTTCGGGTACCTACGGCTTCCCTGAATTGACGGGCGGTGAGTACAAGACCTGAGAACGTATTCACCGCGGTATAGCTGACCCGCGATTACTAGCGATTCCGGCTTCATGAGGTCGAGTTGCAGACCTCAATCTGAACTGGCGCGTTGTTTGAAGGATTGGCTCAGGGTTACCCCGTCGCGACCCGTTGTCAACGCGATTGTATTATGTGTGTAGCCCAGGGTGTCAAAGGGACATGCTGATCTGGCGTCATCCTCTCCTTCCTCCCAGCCCGTTATATACTAAATTTATTTTTATTTTATTTATGAATTAAGAAAGCAGATATTTATATCTGGGGCCAGACGAGATCTAGAGACGTATTGGCAATGTTGGGGTTAGCCGCAGCGCCCCGCCTCACTCTTGACATCTCGTCTGGCTTTCTTAATTCACAAAATATCTTCAAAATAAACTATTGTTAGAATTTATTAATTTTTTATGTTAATAAACTTTAATATACAATGGGCTGGGCAGTCTCGTATGATACTTGTAACATACAACAAGGGTTGCGTTCGTTTCCCTACTGAAAGGAACAACTCAAGCCACGAACTGACGACGACCATGCATCACCTGTCCAACTGTTCTTGCGAAGGGCCAATGTTTCTAAAGGCTTTCAGTTGGGTTTCAAACCCTGGTGAGGTTTTTCGTTTACCGTCGAATTAAACCACATAATCCACCGCTTGTGCAGGTCCCCGTCTATTCCTTTGAGTTTTAGCCTTGCGGCCGTAATTCCCAGGCGGACAACTTAACGCGTTAGCTTCGCCACTCCCAGGGTCGATACTGCGAGAAGCTAGTTGTCATCGTTTAGGGCGTGGACTACTGAGGTATCTAATCTCATTCGCTACCCACGCTTTCGTGATTCAGTGTCAATGTTTGGCCAGTCTGCTGCCTTCGCTTTTGGTGTTCCCCTATATATCAACGGATTTTACCCCTACACATAGAGTTCCACAGACCTCTCCAAAATTCTAGTTTTACCGTTTCGAATGCATTCCCTAGGTTAAGCCCAAGGACTTTAACATCCGACTAATAAAACAACCTACTCACCCTTTACGCCCAATAATTCCGGATAACGCTTGGGGTCTCTGTATTACCGCTGCTGCTGGCACAGAGTTAGCAACCCCTTATTCATGTAGTACAATCATCGTTTTTCCTACATAAAAGAACTTTACATACCGAAATACTTCATCGTTCACGCGGCGTCGCTTCATCAGACTTTCGTCCATTGTGAAATATTCTCGACTGCAGCCACCCGTAGGTGTATGGGCCGTGTCTCAGTCCCATCGGTGGAGGTCAGCCTCTCAGCTCTCCTAGGCGTCATAGGCTTGGTGGGCCATTACCCTACCAACTACCTGATACCGTATAGGCCAATCCCATGGCGATAAATCTTTCATCTTGCGATATATCAAGTATTAGCTAATCTTTCGACTAGTTATTCCTGACCTTGGGGGATGTTCCTATATATTCCTACCTCGTCTGCCACTAAAATTTTCCGACCTTTTCATATTGATATAATCTCAATTATTAGTTTGAAAATTTCCGTTCGACTTGCATGCCTTATCCACGCCGCCAGCGTTCATCCTGAGCTAGGATCAAACTCTTTTGAATAAACAAAGGACAAAATGAATGTCTTGTTTATTTGGTTTCCTTTTGCGCACAATTTGGTGTTTTAGTTAATTCTTATAATTTAGATATTCAGTCTAAATTAATTTTTTGTGATTAATATTTAGTTTTCAAGGTTCAATTCTGAAGTTTCCCCCAGAACTTTAAATCTTGAAGTTAACAATACTCTCTTTATTTCGTAAGTATGTTTTTACAAGTTTCCTGATTATAGCAAAACCAACAATATAAGTCAAGCAATTTTAACCCGCAAACCTTCTTAAACAAAAAACTGGTTTCTGTTGTACCAAGACCCATCAGAAACCACGCTACAATAGTTAGAAAAATTAAAATGTCCTTCATTGCCCACCTTTCGTAGGCTACGTGTTTCATCTCTCCCAATTTTCAACTAATCTGTAAGATCTTAAAAAGAAGATGTCATTTCTATTATTACACTAGGCCAATATGACAAATCATGAAAAACATTTAAAAAAGCTTCGAAAAGACTTGATAAACCATTGCCACTACTATTAAAAGAGAATTCATATATGTACATCAGTGTGAAAAGCACAAGAAAACCAATGACCAAGCCTTTTTTAATTCCTAAGATTTTAATGGAAAAATAAATTATCAAATAAATAATAACAGGAATAGCCGATATCATGTACAAAATTGCCACCCCCAATGCGCCC
>WBZS01000559.1_pt1 | contig 44007 bp, 37 predicted proteins | sample 5204201 | NCBI WGS metagenome assembly WBZS01 (sample SAMN12344357, study PRJNA552823) | activated sludge metagenome | biome: Activated sludge suspended growth; feature: Nitrification reactor; material: Wastewater; isolation source: activated sludge from nitrification reactor of wastewater...
CGGCGCGCACCGTCGCCGAGCTATGGGAGGCCATCGCCGCAGCCCTCCCTCTCATCACGGCAAGCGACCGCCGCAGCTACCTCGCCGCCGCCGGCTACGGTTCCGTATGATCGGAATCTGCTCTAGTTGGTCTGTGCTCGAGATAAAAGGCGCCCCGCGCCGGCCAAGCGCCGCGTTTGGCGCGCTTCGATCGGAGTTTTCAGATCGCGAGCTGCCGTCTGGGCATGCCGAGGACCGTGCAGAATGCCGCCGTCCCGTACTACCCGGCGCCGGGCACGTTGCGGTCGAAGCCGACGTAGACTTCATATTCGCCGGGGCGTGCGCCCTCGGGGATGGCGAACGTCACCGTGCGCACGGCGGAGAAGTAGCCGATCGGATTTTCGACCGCGAGGCCGACATCGACCTTGAGGCGTTCGGTCTGCAGCTTCTCTCGCTTGGAATCGGTGACGTAAACGTTGAGCGGCAGCGTCACGTTGCCGGACTTGCCGCGCGGCCCCAGCAGCACGCGGCCGGAGAACCCGTACTTGACGGTCACCTTGCCGGCCTCGACCTGGCACTCGCGCGCCGTCTTGGTGATCTCGCCGCGATGCATGATACCGAGACCGTCGCCGGAGCGGCCGGGCTCGTAGATGGTGACGTTGCTCTCGCGCGGCCAGACCTGGAAGCGCGGGCAGCCGTGCGCTATCTCGCCGGTCGAGATGGTGCCGCCGGCGCCCTCGTCGGCCTTGGCGGCGGACAGCAGCTGCTCCTCGGTGACGGCCTGCACCTTGGGCGCGGAGGATCCGGAGCCCGAGCCGAACATGGAGCCACCGAGCCCGGACGTCAGAGACGACAGTCCGCACCCGGACAGCGCCAGTGAAAGCGCCAGCGTCGCCGCCGTCGCCAAGCGCGCCGGATTGCCGGCACCAGTCAGGCCATTCGTCATGACGCCCCAATCCACATCCACCGGCCACGAATACCGGGGACCGATCGCCTTACCCCTAGGCCCCTTGCCGAGGCTTCCTGTAATGTTTCGACTCAAAGCCTAGCATCCCCGAGTTGCCACAGCCAAGCTGAGCACCACATAACGTAAGTCATTTGCACAAGAGCGTTTCCCGTGCGCACTAGTCCGGTATTGCCGCCTCGTGCAGCCCCCGATACCGCCGCCTTTCCGACAAGGACGCCGCCCCCGAACATGACGTCGCCTCCAACGCCCCTCGCCTACCCCGCTCACGGCTCGCCGGCGCGAGCCGACAGTTCCCCGGCTCCGGCCGCGCCGAACGCCCTGTTGCCCGAGGCCGAACGCCAACCTCTCTCGATCCTGCTGGCGGCTCCACGCGGCTTCTGCGCCGGCGTCGACCGCGCCATCCAGATCGTCGAGTTGGCCATCCGCCGATTCGGCGCGCCGGTGTATGTGCGGCACGAAATCGTCCACAATCGCTTCGTCGTCGACTCCCTGAAGTCCAAAGGCGCCATTTTTGTGGAGGAGCTGGATGAAATCCCGGCAACCCGCCAGCCGGTGATCTTTTCCGCCCACGGCGTGGCGATCGCGGTCCGCGACGCGGCCAAGGCACGCGGCCTGTTCGTGCTCGATGCCACCTGCCCGCTGGTATTCAAGGTGCACAGCGAAGCCGAGCGCCATTACGAGGCTGGGCGCCACATCCTGCTGATCGGTCATGCCGGCCATCAGGAGGTGATCGGCACCATGGGCCAGTTGCCGCCCGGCGCCGTGACGCTGATCGAGACCACCGAGGACGCCCGCACGGTCGCCGTCGCCGCTCAGGCGCGGCTCGCCTACGTGACGCAGACCACACTATCAGTGGACGATACGCAGGAGATCGTCACGGCCCTGAAGGAGCGCTTCCCGGACATCGTTGGTCCGGTCAAAGAGGACATCTGCTACGCCACGACCAACCGCCAGTCGGCCGTCAAGGCCATCGCCGGCCGCATCGACTGCCTGATCGTGGTCGGGGCGCCGAACAGCTCCAATTCGCTGCGGCTGGTCGAGGTCGCCGAGCGTTCCGGCTGCCCCAAGGCGTTCCTGGTCCAGCGGGCTTCCGACCTCCCGTTCGACCGCATCGGCACCGTGCGCTCACTCGGCATCACGGCCGGCGCCTCGGCCCCCGACGTGCTGATCGAGGAGGTGGTGGATGCCTTCCGCGCCCGCTACCGGGTGACCATCGAGACCGTGACCACGGCCGAGGAGCGGATCGCCTTCAACGTGCCGCGCGAGCTGAGACCGCAGGCCGAGGCCTCTGAGGCCGGACCACAGCCCGGTCGGGCCGACTGAGACGCGGCGTCCGGCCGCGGCGCCGCTCTCGCCCACCCGCTTCAAGGGATCCCGCTCGATCGCTGCCCCGAAGTCTGCCGGAAAAGCCGTGGCGACGCCCTTGCCTGCGGCCGCAATCTGGCGCAAAGCGACACGGGACCGCGCTCGCGCGGCTGATGTTGCCCCGCGCCCGACGCGCCGCCCGCCCCCTGACCACACCGGACAGAGCATGGCCGTTTACACCGAAGTCACGGACGACGACCTGGCGCAGCTGCTGACGCGCTACGACATCGGCGAGCTGATGTCGTTCCGCGGCATCGCCGAGGGCGTCGAGAACACCAACTACCTCGTCCACACCACGACGGGGGCCTTCATCCTGACGCTCTACGAGAGACGCACCGAGCGCGCCGACCTGCCGTTCTTCCTCAACCTGATGGAGCATCTGGCGGCCGCGGGGCTCTCCTGCCCGACACCGGTGCGCGACCGCGACGGCCGCAATCTCGGCGAGCTGAATGGCCGCGCCTGCGCCTTCGTCACGTTCCTGGAGGGCTTCTGGCTGCGCAAACCCAAGCCCGAGCACTGCGCCGCTCTCGGCGAAGCGCTGGCGCGCCTGCATCTGGCCGGGCGCTCGTTCCCCATGCGACGCGAGAACGCGCTGGGGCCGCGCGGCTGGCGGCCGCTGTACGCGCGTTTCGCGGCGGAGGCCGACCGCATCGCGTCCGGCCTGCACGGCCTCATCTCGGATGAACTCGCCCACCTCGAGGCATCCTGGCCGGCGGGGCTGCCGCAAGGCGTCATCCACGCCGACCTGTTCCCCGACAACGTTTTTTTCCATCACGACAAGCTGTCGGGGCTGATCGACTTCTATTTCGCCTGCACCGACGCGCTGGCCTACGACATCGCCATCTGCCTCAACGCCTGGTGCTTCGAGCCGGACTTCTCGTTCAACCATACCAAGGGGCACGCTCTGCTGACGGCCTATGAGCAGGTGCGCCCGCTGGAGCCGGCCGAACGCGCCGCCATGCCGCTGCTCGCCCGCGGCGCCGCCCTGCGCTTCCTGCTGACACGCGCTCATGACTGGCTGCACCGCTCGCCCGACGCGCTCGTCACCCCGCACGACCCGATCGACTACCTGCGCCGTCTGCGCTTCCATCAGCGCGTCACCACGATTGCGGAGTATGGCGGCACCGCCGCGCCGCGAGGCCCCGCGCAATGACGGCGGAACGCGAGAAGCCGCATGTCGTCATCTATAGCGATGGCGCCTGCTCGGGGAACCCCGGACCCGGCGGCTGGGGCGCGGTCCTGATGTCGGGTCCCCATCGCAAGGAGCTGTCGGGTGGCGAGGGCGGCACCACCAACAACCGCATGGAGCTGATGGCAGCGATCGCCGCGCTGGAAGCCCTGAAGCGGCCGAGCCTCGTCGATCTGCACACCGACAGCCAGTACGTGAAGAACGGCATCACGCAGTGGATCCACGGCTGGAAGCGCAACGGCTGGAAGACCGCCGACAAGAAGCCGGTCAAGAACGCGGAGCTGTGGCAGCGCCTGGACGAGGCCCAGCGCCGGCACAAGATCACCTGGCACTGGGTGAAGGGGCACGCCGGCCACGAGCACAACGAGCGCGCCGACCAACTCGCCCGCGACGGGCTCGCCGCCGCGCGCAAGGGGTGACAAGAGGGCGGCTTGGCGGCTGTCGCGCCCATGGGGCGCGGGGCGCCATGTCGAGGAATGCCTGCGTCAGAAGCATCCCGGAGAAGCATCCTGGGGCGTGAGCCGCCAAGCACGGGCGGTGGCTCGCCCATGCCCCTGCGGGGCGGGTTGCCGCCCGCTCCCGCTCGGTGAGCGTACGCCCGCTCGGCGAGGCTACGCCCCTTCTTTCTAGCGATGGCCGTGCCGCTCAGAGCGAGCGGTCGATCATCGAGCACATGGTCGCTGCGCTGGACTTGTCGTGGCTCGGCGGCGCGTCGTCGACGTTGAGCACCTTCACCACGCCGTCCTCGACCAGCATGGCGTAGCGCTTGGAGCGCACACCGAGCCCGATGCCGGCGCCCGTCAGGTCGATGTCGAGACCAATGGCCTTGGCGAAGCTGCCGCCCTCGTCCGACAGCATGACGATCTTGCCGGCGGCACCCGTATCCTTCGCCCAGGCATCCATCACGAACACGTCGTTGACGGCCGTGCAGGCGATCGTATCGATGCCCTTGGCGCGGAGCTCTGCGACGCGATCGACGAAGCCCGGAAGGTGCGCCTTGTGGCAGGTCGGCGTATAGGCGCCGGGCACGGCGAAGATCGCCACCTTCTTGCCCGCGAACAGATCAGCGGTCGACTTCTTCTCCGGACCGCCTGCGCCCATGGTGGCGAACGTGGCATCCGGCAGGCGGTCTCCGACCTTGATCGTCATGTCGTCTCCTCATGGGGCAAATGCCGGCATTGCGGCGTCTGATGGCCACCTTGATTTAAGTCGAGCACGGCGGTCGGGCAAGCCGCATTCGCGCCTCATGGCAGCGCGATCAGCACTTCCGACTGACCTGCGTCACCGACCAGTGTGAGCGTCAGCGTCCGGCCCTTCAGATCGGCGACATCGGCCGGCGTCAGGTCGATGACGAACGCCTGCAGTTGGCGGTCGCGCACCGGGCCATCCTTGCGCGGCAGCGGCACGGCGAGACCGTCGCTCACCTCGGCGAAGGCATCGGCGTGGTCGGCGCCCCCCGGGTACTGCGCCACGAAGGCGATGGCCGGCTTATCGCCGGTCAGCGTCAGCTGCTGGCTGACGACGAGCGGCGCGAGGCTGGCAGCCTGGGCCGGTCGCGGCACGCGGAGCAGGCTCTGCGCAAGTTGCTCAGGCAGCGGCCCGGCGCCGCCGGCCGGAATATCCAGGGCCAGCACGGCCTCCGCCGGCACGCAGATCTCGCGGCAGATGCCGTATTCGAGCTTCAAGCGCAGCGCCACCGGCTGGCCGCTGTCGGCGACCGCCAAAGTGACGGGAAAGACCACGGAACCCTTGTAGCCGATGGTATCACCGGCCTTGTCGGTCATGCGTTTCGGCGCCGGATAGAGCACGCTCGCCGTGGCGTTGCGGCTGCCCGACCAATCGAAATTCGGCGGCACGCCGCCGGCATCGCCTGGATGCCGCCAGTAGGTTTTCCAGCCGTCCGCCAGTTCGATCTCGACGCCGGCAGCCAGCGGCTGCCCCGACGCGCCACCGCCGGCGATGAGACGCGCCCGCCCGGCGTGCGCCGCCGCCCATTCCGAGGTCGCGGCACGCGCCGCGTCGGTGGCGACGAAGACGCCGGCCAACGCCACCAGGCCGGCGAGCAACCCCAGCATCCGCGGCAGCGGCGGCAAGCGCGCCATCGGCGGGGTCAGCACGGCCTCGGCAAACATCTTGCGAAAATTGGACAAGAGCGCTCTCCAGCATCGGTTCCGCAACCCGCCGCGCCGCCGAACCAGGACGTTGCAAACCCGCGACGGTTTCCACTTACGACGATCAGCCGAGGGCGGCGAAATTTCGACGGTTCGGCGCGCGATTTCTACGCTTCACACGGCCGACCCGCAGGCGCTAGTCTGCCACCCATGAAGATACCGACGTCGCGGCGGCGCAAGCGCAATCCGGCCTACCTGGAAGGGCATCTGCTGATCGCCATGCCGCAGATGTCCGACCGCCGTTTCGCGCGCTCGGTCATCTATGTGTGCGCTCACTCCGACGAAGGCGCCATGGGCCTGATCATCAATCAGCGCGCTTCGCACATCTCCTTCCCCGACCTCCTGAAGCGCCTCGATATCCCCGTTCCCGACGCCGAGGACGGCTTCGCCTCCGACCTGCTGGCAATGCCCGTGCATGTCGGCGGCCCAGTCGAAACCGGGCGCGGCTTCGTGCTGCATACGAACGATTATTTCGCCGGCGATTCGACGGCCCTCGACGACGGCGTGTGCCTGACCGCGACGCTCGACATCCTGAAGGCCATCGCCGCCGGCAAGGGGCCGGTCAACGCCATCATGGCGCTCGGCTATTCGGGCTGGTCGCCGGGGCAGCTGGAGAGCGAAATCCAGGCCAACGGCTGGCTGCACTGCCCGGCCGACAAGGCGATCCTGTTCGAGCCGGACCTGGACGCCAAGTACCAGCGCGCCATGGCCAAGATCGGCATCGATCCCTCGCATCTGGTGTCCGACGCCGGCCATGCCTGACCGCGCGGGCGGCGCAGGCGCGAGTCCGCGCGTTTCCGTCCGGCTTTGAACGGTCAAATGTCGATACCGGCCGGCGCGGTACCATCTTCGGGCGCTGGATATGTACTTTGGTCCAGGCTCTCGCCGCCTACTCTCACCGCGCCACACGACTTTGTGAGCCATCGTGACTTGCCGCACGACCCGGATCGGCTCATTTTCAATACCAACGCGGTCCGCACTTGACTTTAGTAGCGCGATCCGCAGACTGGGGTGGCATCTGAAAGGTCCACCTCAGTGGGCAATTCCTCGGCGGGGTTGCTCATTTGGTAAGGAACCGTGTGCATCAACGGAGGAAAGCACCATGAAGATCTGGAACAAGCCGCAGGTTCGCGAGCAGGAAGTCGGCCTCGAGGTCACGAGCTACCTGCCGGCCGAGATCGACATCATCTAAGTCGGTTCGCTCGCATCTGTGAGCGTTAACGGCGCGGCGGTCGATTCCAATCGGCCGCCGTTGTCTTTTGTGGGGCTCTTGTTGCCCTCACCACCGGCCTTCCGCACGCCCACGCTGTCGCATTTCGCCAGTGCACTCTCGTTCAGCGCGGCGTGGTGTTCCTCCGGCAACGTCGGGTAACGGGCGCGCCATACCGTGGCGGTATCGCGGGCTCCCGGTCGCGCATCACTCCGGTCGCATCATGAAAATCCGCATTCTGGGCTCGGCCGCAGGTGGAGGGTTCCCGCAGTGGAACTGCCATTGCGACAACTGTCGTGGCGTCCGCGCCGGCCGCGCCGGTCTTAAGGCGCGCACGCAGTCCTCGCTGGCCGTCTCCGCCGACGGTCACAACTGGGCTCTGCTCAACGCCTCGCCCGACCTCCGCCAGCAGATCAACGCCGCGCCCTGCATGTCTGGAGCCGAGAACGGCTCCCGCCGCGGCAGCCCGATCAAGGCGGCCGTGCTGACCAACGGCGATGTCGACCATATCACCGGCCTCATCCATCTGCGCGAGATGCAGGCCTTCACGGTCTACGGCACCGACCGCGTGCTCGGCGTCGTCGCCTCCAACTCCGTCTTCAACATCCTGAACACGGACCTCGTGCCGCGCCACGAGTTGCAGCTGGGACAGCCGACCAGCCTGTTCGGCGACGGGCGTGACCTCGGCATCACGGTCGAGGCGTTCGCGGTGCCGGGCAAGATCGCCCTCTACCTGGAGGATGCGAGCGCAGGCCCCGGCCTGGGCAGCCAGCCGGGCGACACGGTGGCGCTGAAGGTGATCGAGACGGCGACGGGCCGCTATTTCTTCTACGTGCCGGGCTGTGCCCGCGTCGACGACGAACTGGCCGCCCGCCTGCGCGGCGCCCCGCTCGTGTTCTTCGACGGCACGCTCTACACCGACGACGAGATGCTGAGCCAAGGCCTGATGCCCAAGACCGGTGCCCGCATGGGGCACATCTCCATCTCGGGGCCGGATGGCTCCATCGCGGCCCTGCGCGACCTCAACGTGTCGCGCAAGATCTACGTCCATATCAACAACTCCAACCCCGTGCTCGACGAGCTTTCGCCGCAGCGGCGCGCCACCGAGCGCGCGGGTTGGGAAGTCGGCTACGACGGCATGGAGGTTGAGCTGTGAGCACCGCGACCGCACACAAGGCGAGCCCCGCCGGTAGCGCGCCGGGTCCAATCGCCATCGGCGCCGCCATGCTGGCGTCCAACCCGCGCGACACGCGGCCGATGTGGAGCCCGGCCGAATTCGAGGCCGAGATCCGCGCCGTCGGCGCCGAGCGCTATCACGACAAGCACCCGTTCCATAAGCTGCTGCACGGCGGCAGGCTCGACAAGGGCCAGGTGCAGGCCTGGGCCCTCAATCGCTTCTGCTACCAGTCGGCCGTCCCGCGCAAGGACGCCGCCTTGCTGGCCCGCATCCACGACCGCGAGCTGCGCCGGGAATGGCTGCACCGCATCCACGATCATGATGGCCTCGGCTCCGAGCCTGGCGGCATCGAGCGCTGGCTGATCCTGACCGACGGCCTCGGCCTCGACCGCGACTACGTCGTCTCCATGCGCGGCGCCTTGCCGGCCACGCGCTTCGCGGTGGAAGCCTATGTGACGTTTGTCGCCCAGCAGCCGCTGACGGTGGCCGTCGCTTCCTCGCTGACCGAGCTGTTCGCGCCCAAGATCCACAAGGAGCGGATCTCCGGCATGCTGGAGAACTACGATTTCATCGATGAAAAGGTGATGGCCTACTTCCGCCGCCGGCTCGATCAGGCGCCGCGCGACGCCGACTTCGCCCTGCAGTACATCAAGGACCATGCGGCGAACCGGGCCGAGCAGGAAGCCTGCGTCGACGCGGTGCGGTTCAAGTGCAACGTGCTGTGGGTGCAGCTCGACGCCTTGCATCATGCCTATTTCGAGCCGGGCAACATTCCGCCGGGCGCCTTCAGACCGGCGGCGTAGGCTCGCACCTCTGGTGCGAGTGGGCTCCCGCCCACACCCGGCTGGAGGGACACCCTCCAGACCGCCCGTTTTTTTCGGGTTCAGAACACGTGGGGGGAGCTTCCCACAAACGGGTTGAAGGGCAGCAGCCCTTCTTGCAGAACGACCGGAGACCGACCATGACCGCCGCCACGACGCCGCAACGAGTGATGATCACCGCCGCCAGCAAGCCGGCTCTGCCCCGCCATATCAAGCTGCGCCACGACGCCGGGCGGGGCCGCTGGGTGATCCTGGCGCCCGAGCGCGTGTTCAACCCGGACGACATCGCCGTTTCGGTGCTGAAGCTGTGCGACGGCGCTCGCGACGTGGCTGCCATCACCGACGCCCTGGCCGTCGAGTACAATGCACCAGCCGGTCAGATCCGCGGCGACATCATCGAGATGCTGCAGGATCTCTCCGACAAGGGCGTCGTCAAGGCGTAGGCACGCCGTCGTGAGGTGTTCGAGCTCCGCGCGAAGCGGGGGATACTGGAAGCATGTCTCCGACATGACCCCGCACCCCCATTGGCGGGACCCCCGCCAAGCCACCCGCCTTCGTGCTTCGGGCACACGCCGACCTCGCGCAATCGTGTGAATGCCTAGTACCGTTATCGCCTTATAAGGGGGTAAACGAGAGGAGGCTGTGGCCCGCATGAACGAGATCGCCCCCGCCGCAAAAATCGAGGCTGAAGCACCGGCCTGCGCGCGCGCGCCGGTTGGGCTGCTCGCCGAGCTGACGCATCGCTGCCCGCTGCAGTGCCCGTATTGCTCGAACCCGCTGGAACTGGAGCGTTCCAATGCGGAGCTGACGACGGCCGAGTGGCAGCATGTCTTGCGCCAGGCCGGCGAGATGGGCGTGCTGCAGCTCCACCTCTCGGGCGGCGAGCCAACGGCACGCAAGGACCTCGAGGACATCGTCAGGACGGCCTCCGAGTCCGGGCTCTACTCCAATCTCATCACCGCCGGCGTGCTGCTGACGCGCGATCGCATGCAACGGCTGGCGGAAGCCGGGCTCGACCATGTGCAGCTGTCGATCCAGGACGTCGATCCCGAGAACGCCGACCGCATCGCGCAATACAAGGGCGGCTCGGAGAAGAAGCGCGAGGTCGCCCGCTGGGTGAAGGACCTCGGCCTGCCGCTGACGCTCAACGCGCCGATCCACCGCCAGAACATCGAAAGCCTGCCGCGCATCATCGACTACGCGGTGGAGCTGGGCGCCGGCCGGCTCGAGGTGGCGCATATCCAGTATTACGCCTGGGCGCTGAAAAACCGCGCGGCGCTGATGCCGACGCGCGAGCAATTCATGAAGACCGTCGACATCGTGGAAGAGGCACGGGAGCGGCTGAAGGGCATCCTGGTGTTTGATTTCGTCGTGCCCGACTATTACGCCAGCCGGCCGAAGCCGTGCATGGGCGGCTGGGGCCGCGGCATCGTCAACATCACGCCGTCGGGCAAGGTGCTGCCCTGCCACGCCGCCGAGAGCCTGCCGGGGCTCGTGTTCGACAACGTGCGCGACAAGCCGCTCGCCGACATCTGGCTCAACGGCCAGGCCTTCCAGATGTACCGCGGCACGTCGTGGATGAAGGAGCCGTGCCGGTCCTGCCCTCGCGCCGAGGTCGACTTCGGCGGCTGCCGCTGTCAGGCCTTCGCCGTCACGGGCGACGCCACCAGCACCGACCCCGCCTGCGGCCTGTCTCCTCGTCACGCCGAGTTCCGGGCCCTGGCCGAGGCCGAAAGCCACGCGCCGCCGCCGCCGTTCGTCTACCGCCGGCTCGGCAAGGGCGGGCAGGAGAGCGCGGGCTGACTGAGGGCTTGGCTGGCACGCTGGGACGCCCACCGCAAAGGCCTGGCCTGTGATCCTGTGACCTGGGTCAGCCTTTGGCGACGGAATCCTGGAAGGCCTCTGGCGCCCTGCATCGACATCGGACGGCGCGATTTGCTGCACCCGCGAAAAGGTGTTGGCCTTCAGCTAACTAATGTCGCATGAGGCCAGAAAGATGTTGCCACTTTCCGTCTCTAACTTAGATTGCGACCCGGACGGAGGAGGGGTTCGGCCCTCGGCATTAGCCGGGGCACGAGAGGCAGCCTCCGGCGCAGGGTAGTGTTCGATCTGGAGGATGCACGTAATGCTCAAGTGGGTAATCGCCGCTGCTGCGGTCGCCATGGTTCCGGCCGTTGCTTCGGCCCAGGACGCCGAGGCGGGCAAGGCCGTCTTCAACAAGTGCAAGGCCTGCCACAGCGTCGAGGCCGGCAAGAACATGGTCGGTCCGAGCCTCGCCGGCATCGCTGGCCGCAAGGCTGGCACGGGCGCCGGCTTCAACTATTCCGACGCCATGAAGGCGTACGGCAAGGAGTGGGACGACAAGGCCCTCGACGCCTACATCGCGGACCCCAAGACGGCCGTCGCCGGCAACAAGATGGTGTTCGTCGGCATCAAGGACGAGGCTGACCGCAAGAACCTGATCGCCTACCTGAAGACGCTGAAGTAAGCGCTCCTCGCAGACGATCAATAACGAAAAGGCCGCGCCGCTCGTCCCGAGCCGCGCGGCTTTTTTGTGCCTCCCGCCCCTCGGTCCCACGCCGCACCGACCACCTGTCGTCACCCGGAGAGGTGTCGTGGAGAGGTGTCGTGGGTGGTCCGTCTGCGGCGGCCATGTCGTCGGGCTTGGAGCCGGACCCGGTCCAGGACTGCCCCGCTCGCATCAACCACGACACGTCGCAGGCCTCACGACAGCGACCGTCGGGGGCCCACAGTAGGGGGAACCCAGTGGGCGGGGACCCAGCGGGCACCTCCCGTGGTCCAACCCTCTACTTGCGGCCGAGGCCGGTGACGTCACGCACGGCGCCGCGCGCGGCGCTCGTCGCCATGGCGGCGTAGGCTTTGAGCGCAGTGGAGACGACGCGCTTGCGGCCGACTGGCGTCCAGGCGGTCTTGCCCTTGGCATCCATGGCCTTGCGGCGCTTCTTCAGCTCGGCCTCGGTCACCTTCAGGTGGATCCTGCGCGCTGGAATGTCGATTTCGATGGTATCGCCCTCCTCCACGAGGCCGATGGCGCCGCCCTCCGCCGCCTCGGGCGAGACGTGGCCGATGGAGAGACCCGAGGTGCCACCCGAGAAGCGGCCATCGGTGATCAGCGCGCACGCTTTGCCGAGGCCCTTCGACTTGATGTAGCTCGTCGGGTACAGCATCTCCTGCATGCCGGGGCCGCCACGCGGCCCCTCGTAGCGGATGACGACCACGTCACCGGCCTTGATCCGACCGTTGAGGATGCCGGCCACCGCGTCGTCCTGGCTCTCGAAGATGCGCGCGGGGCCGGAGAACTTCAGGATGCTCTCGTCGACGCCCGCCGTCTTCACGATGCAGCCGTCACGCGCGATGTTGCCGGTCAGCACGGCGAGGCCGCCATCCTTCGAGAAGGCATGCTCGCTATCACGGATGACGCCGGCCTTGCGGTCGGTGTCCAGCTCATCCCAGCGCTGATCCTGGCTGAAGGCTTCCTGCGTCGGCACGCCGCCCGGCGCCGCCTTGAAGAACGTCTTCACCTTCTGCGACCTGGTACGCTTGATGTCCCACTGGTCGAGCGCGGCGCCGATGCTGGCGGCGTGCACCGTCGGCACGTCGCGGTTGATGAGACCAGCGCGATCGAGTTCGCCCAGCAGCGCCATGATGCCGCCGGCCCGGTGCACATCCTCGATGTGGACGTTCTGCACGGCGGGCGCCACCTTGCACAGCACCGGCACCCGGCGCGACAGGCGGTCGATATCGGCCATGGTGAAGCCGACGCCGCCCTCCTCCGACGCCGCCAGGATGTGCAGCACGGTATTGGTCGAGCCCCCCATGGCGATGTCGAGCGTCATGGCGTTCTCGAACGCCTGGAAGGTGGCGACGTTGCGCGGCAGCACGGAGGCGTCGTCCTCATCGTACCAGCGCTTGGCGAGATCGACGACGAGATGGCCGGCCTCGACGAACAGGCGCCTGCGGTCGGCATGCGTCGCCAGCACGGTGCCGTTGCCGGGCAGCGACAGGCCCAGCGCCTCGGTGAGGCAATTCATCGAGTTGGCCGTGAACATGCCCGAGCACGAGCCGCACGTCGGGCAGGCCGAGCGCTCCATGATCTTGACGTCGGCGTCCGATACCTTGTCGTCGGCGGCGGCCACCATGGCGTCGATGAGATCGACCTTGCGCGTGCCCGTCGACAGCTTGACCTTGCCGGCCTCCATCGGACCGCCGGAAACGAACACGGCCGGGATGTTGAGGCGCATAGCGGCCATCAGCATGCCGGGCGTGATCTTGTCGCAGTTGGAGATGCAGACCATGGCGTCGGCGCAGTGGGCGTTGACCATGTACTCGACGCTGTCGGCGATGATCTCGCGCGAGGGCAGGCTGTAGAGCATGCCGTCGTGGCCCATGGCGATGCCGTCGTCCACCGCGATGGTGTTGAACTCCTTGGCCACGCCGCCGGCCTTCTCGATCTCGCGCGCCACGAGCTGGCCGAGGTCCTTCAGGTGGACGTGGCCGGGCACGAACTGCGTGAAGGAATTGGCCACGGCGATGATGGGCTTGCCGAAGTCCTTGTCCTTCATGCCGGTGGCGCGCCAGAGGCCGCGCGCGCCCGCCATGTTGCGGCCGTGGGTGGAGGTGCGGGAGCGATATGCGGGCATGGGATGCGGAGCCTTCTCGTTTCGTGGGCGTAACGGTTCTTAGGTTCAACTGTCCTGGACGCGCCAGACGTGCCTTCCACTCCCCGTCCTGGACGGGCAAGGGCCTTACGGGGACTTGCCTGCACCGTAGCGGAGCACCTTGACCTTCTCCAGTGTCACGAGCCCGCTGCCGATCATGGCATCGAGCTCGGGCAGGAAGGCGCTGATCCTATCCTCGGCATCGACGATCTCGATAACGACGGGCAGGTCCTGCGACAGCCGCAGGATCTTGGTCGTATGGATGCGGCTCGATTGTCCGAACCCGGCATGCCCGCGCAGCACCGTGGCGCCCGCCAGATGCCGTTCGCGCGCCTTGAGCAATATCGCCTCGTAGAGCGGCATGTGTCCGTGTCGCTCGTCCTCGCCGAAGACGATGCGCAGCCGCACGGCATCCAGGGGAATGGTCATGGCTCATACCCACTTCATGGCGTTGAGGGCATGCGCGGCGACGGCCCCGAGCCACACAGCCAGCAGGCAGGCCAGCACCGAGCCGCCGATGTTGAGGCTGGCATAGAGGTACTCACGGTCCTGCAGCAGGTTCAGCGTCTGCAGGCTGAAGGAGGAGAAGGTCGTGTAGCCGCCGCACAAGCCCACCATGACGAACTGGCGCGGCACCGAGCCCATCATCAGGCGACCGTCCGGCCCCGACAGCACCGCGAAGAAGCCGATGATGAACGAGCCGACCACGTTGACGATCAGCGTGCCCCACGGAAACGTCTCGCCGAGCAGGCGCGCGGCCAGCCCCGAGCACCAGAAGCGGGCCATGCCGCCCAGCGCGCTGCCGATCGCGATCCAGAAGTAGCTGTGCATCGCGGAATGGAGGCCTGTGGGTCCAAAGGTCAATTACCTGGGCCGCCGCGCGGCCAGCCCTCTCCTTAGCCGCGCGCACCCCGCCTTCACAAGGGCCAGTCTGCGACGGTCGCTGGTCCGACACCTGCCGGAGCCATCATCGCGCGCGCCGATCGCGAAGACGAGCCGCGGCGCGTGACCGGGGCGCAAGGATCGGCCTATATGGAAGAACGCTGGCCGGAATCGCGCCAGCTCCGCCTGTCCCAGCCCGATTGTCGCGCCCCGCCTCCCCATTGCAAGACCGCCGGAAAATGCTCGCCATGAAGACCGATACGCCGCGCCCGATTCGCCTCAAGGACTATCAGCCTCCGGCGTACCTCATCGACAAGGTCGACCTCGACATTGCCCTCGACCCCTCGCGCACCCGCGTCAAGGCCAGGCTGCGGGTGAAGCCCAACCCGGCGTTTGCCGGCTCAGGCTCGGCGCCCGAACCGCTGCGCCTCGATGGCGAACACATGGAACTGGCGTCGGTCACGCTCGACAAGGCGGCGCTCGCGGCGGGGCAGGACTACAAGCTCACCGATACGGCGCTGGTCATTCCGCTGCCCCCCCAGAAGGCGTTCACGCTGACGCTCGTCACCATCGTCGACCCCGATGCCAACAAGGCGCTGCAGGGCATCTATCGATCGCGTGGCGTCTATTGCTCGCAGTGCGAGGCGCAGGGCTTCCGCCGCATCACCTATTTCCTCGACCGCCCGGACGTCCTGTCGCGCTACACGGTGCGCCTCGAGGCCGACCGCGAGCAGGTTCCGGTGCTGCTCTCCAACGGCAACCCGACCGAACGCGGCACGCTCGCCGGGGGAAAACGCCATTACGCCGTCTGGTCGGACCCGCATCCCAAGCCCTGCTACCTGTTCGCCCTCGTCGGCGGTGACCTGTCCTCGATCGCCTCGACCTTTCGCACCGCATCGGGGCGAGAGGTCGACCTGCGCATCTATATCGAGCACGGCAAGGAGGCGCGCGCCGCCTGGGCCATGGACGCCTTGAAGCGCTCCATGGCGTGGGACGAGCGCCGCTTCGGCCGCGAATACGATCTCGACGTGTTCAACATCGTCGCCGTGTCCGATTTCAACATGGGCGCCATGGAGAACAAGGGCCTCAACATCTTCAACGACCGCTTGATCCTGGCTTCCCCCGATACCGCCACCGACGCCATCTTCGAAGCCATCGAGAGCGTCGTCGCGCACGAGTATTTCCACAACTGGACCGGCAACCGCATTACCTGCCGCGACTGGTTCCAGCTCTGCCTGAAGGAAGGTCTGACCGTCTTCCGCGATCAGGAGTTCTCGGCGGATGAGCGCGATCCGATCGTGCAGCGCATCACCGACGTGCGCCAGCTGCGCGCCACCCAGTTCGCCGAGGACGCGGGTCCGCTCGCGCATCCGGTGCGGCCCGAGAGCTACATCGAGATCAACAACTTCTATACGGCGACCGTCTACGAGAAGGGGGCCGAGCTGGTGCGCATGCTGGCGACCATCCTGGGCGAGGCGCAGTTCCGCGCCGGCATGGACCTCTATTTCGAGCGTCACGACGGCGACGCCGCGACGGTGGAGGATTTCCTCACCTGCTTCGCCGACGCTTCGGGCCGCGATCTGTCGCAGTTCAAGCTCTGGTACCGCCAGGCGGGCACGCCGAGCCTCGTGTGCACGCTGTCGCACGACAAGGCGACCCGCACGGCGGAGCTGACGATCGAGCAGATCCTGCCCGCCACGCCCGGCCAGCCGGGCAAGAAGCCGATGCTCATTCCGATCCGCCTGGGCCTCGTCGGCGGCAACGGCCAGGACATTCCGCTGATCCTGGAGAAGAGCGGCCCCGTCGCCGACGGCGTGCTGCAACTGACCAAACGCGCCGAGACGTTCCGCTTCGTCGAGGTGCCGTCGCGCCCGGTGCCCTCGCTGCTGCGCGGCTTCTCGGCGCCGGTCAACCTGACCGTCGATCTCACCGACCGCGACCTCGAATTCCTGATGGCGGGGGACGCCGACCTGTTCAACCGCTGGCAGGCGTCGAACGCCTTCGCCACGCGCATGCTGTGCCAGATCGCGCGCGGCCTTGCCGAGGGCAAGCGCCCGGTGCGCGGGCTCGCCTACGCCAAGGCGCTCGGCGCGTCGATCGCCGATCCCGCGCTGTCGCCCGCCTACAAGGCCGAACTGCTGCGCCTGCCGACGCAGGCCGACATCGCGCGCGAGCTGGCGCGTGACGTCGATCCCGGCCACATCCACCGCGCCCACCGGCAACTCCTCAAGCTGGTCGGCACCACGCTCGGCGCCGAGCTGGAAGCGCTCTATGCCGAGATGGCCCCGCGCGGCGCCTTCTCGCCCGATGCCAGATCGGCCGGTAAACGCGCGCTGCGCAACGCCGCGCTCACGCTGCTGACCGCGCGTGGCGAGCCGCGCGACATGACACGCCTCGCCCGCCATTTCCACGACGCCGGCAACATGACCGACGAGGCGCACGCGCTGTTTCTGCTCGCCCACGAGGCCGGCCCGGATAGCACGAAGGCGCTGGCCCGCTTCCACGACAAATGGAAGGGCGATCATCTCGTCATCGATACCTGGTTCGCGGCGCAGGCGGTCTCCTCGCTGCCCTCCGCACTCGACACGGTCGTGGCGCTGACCACGCATCCGCTGTTCTCGCTGGCGACGCCGAACAAGGTGCGCGCCCTCATCGGCAACTTCGCGCTGCAGAACCCGGCGCAGTTCAATCGCCCCGACGGCGCCGGCTACCAGTTCCTCGCCGATCAGGTGCTGGCGCTCAACGCCTTCAATCCGCAGATCGCCTCGCGCATGCTGTCCGCGTTCCGCTCCTGGCGCGCGCTGGAGAGCGGCCGGCGCAAGCTCGCGAAGAAGGCCCTGACGCGCATCGCCAAGGCGCCGGACCTCTCGCGCGACGTCTACGAGATCGTCTCCAAGATGCTCGACCAGCCAGGCTGAGCGGCGGATACGCCACCTCAGCCGCGTGCAGCCTCCCAGTCGTTCAGCTCCAGGAAGGCCCGCAGCAGCGGCGCGTCGACGTACTCGTCGAGCCGAGCGATGCGGCCGTCAACGACGTGGAAGACATGCCGGATGCGCCCCTCGAAGATCGCGCCGGTGCGCTTGTAGCGGAATACCGATGCCATCTGGCAATGCACCCAGTCGCCGTCGACCCGGAAGCTCAGCGGCTCACTCTTCAGAATGTCCCAGTTGGCATAGATGTAGTCGAGCCGTTCCGCGAACTGCCGCTTGCCGATGCTCAACCCGGCATGGGGGATGGTGCCCTCGGGCACATGCTGATGGAAGATCGCGTCGTCGGCGAAATAGGCCAGCTGGGCCTCGCGCTCGCCAACCGCGAGCGCCTGGTACGCGCCGTGGACCACGGCTTCGGCATCGTTGCGCACGTGTTCTACCCCGAGTTGGCTCTCGGCCGGCATGTGTTGCAGCACGGCTCGGCATTACAGGATGTACTTCGACAGGTCGGCGTTCCGGGCCAGGGCGCCGACGCGGTCCGTCACGTAGGCGCCGTCGATGACGACGGTTTTCGCCGTCATGTCGGAGGCGTCGAACGACACCTCGTCGAGCACGCGCTCCATCACCGTCTGCAGGCGCCGCGCGCCGATGTTTTCGACCGAGCCGTTGACCTCGACCGCGGTGTCGGCCAGCGCATCGATGCCGTCTTCGGTGAATGACAGCGTCACGCCTTCGGTGGCCAGCAGCGCGACGTACTGCTTGATGAGGCTGGCCTGCGGCTCGGTCAGGATGCGGCGGAAGTCCTCGCGCGTCAGCGCCTTCAGCTCGACGCGGATCGGCAGGCGGCCCTGCAGCTCGGGCAGCAGGTCGGACGGCTTGGCGACGTGGAACGCACCGGATGCGATGAACAGGATGTGGTCCGTCTTCACCGGCCCGTGCTTCGTCGCGACCGTCGTGCCCTCGATGAGCGGCAGGAGATCGCGCTGCACGCCTTCGCGGGAGACATCGGCGCCGCCGCGCGCGCCCTCGCCGCGCGAGCAGATCTTGTCGATCTCGTCGAGGAACACGATGCCGTCGTTCTCCACCGAGCGCACCGCGTCCTGCGTTATCTGCTCGGCGTCGATCAGCTTGTCGCTCTCCTCGGCGATCAGCAGGTCGTAGCTGGCGGCAACCGTGACGCGGCGCGTCCGGGTGCGTCCGCCGCCCAGCGCCTTGCCGAGCATTTCGCCGAGGTTGACGGCGCCCATGGAGGCGCCCGGCTGGCCGGGGATATCGAACATGGGAAAGCCCATGCCGCCGCTCTCGGCGACCTGGATGTCGATCTCCTTGTCGTTGAGCTCGCCAGCGCGCAGTTTGCGCCGGAAGCTCTCGCGCGTGGAGGCCTGCGATCCGCCGCCGACCAGAGCGTCGAGCACGCGCTCCTCGGCATTCTTCTCGGCCCGCGCCTTCACTTCTCGCCGTTTGGCCTCGCGCTGCAACCCGATGCCGACCTCGACGAGATCGCGCACGATCTGCTCGACGTCGCGACCGACGTAGCCGACCTCGGTGAACTTGGTCGCCTCGACCTTCAGGAACGGCGCGCCCGCGAGCTTGGCGAGGCGGCGCGAGATCTCGGTCTTGCCGACGCCGGTCGGCCCGATCATCAGGATGTTCTTCGGCAGCACCTCCTCGCGCAGCTCACCCTCCAGCTGCTTCCTGCGCCAGCGGTTGCGCAGCGCGATGGCGACGGCGCGCTTGGCGTCGTGCTGGCCGACGATGTAGCGGTCGAGCTCGGAGACGATCTCGCGCGGAGAGAAGTTGGTCATGGTGGTCAATCCGGGGTGACGAGCTTGAGGCCGATGAGCGAGGCGATGAGAACGGCGAGGAGTACGAGGCGGGCGGGCGCGGCGGGCTCGCCATAGAAGGCAACACCGACCAGCGCCGTACCGGCCGCGCCGATGCCGGTCCATACCGCATAGGCCGTGCCGAGCGGAATACCGGCCAGCGAGCGGTTGAGCAGGAAGAAGCTGGCGAAGCCGAGCAGGAAAAACGCGACCGTCGGCCACAGGCGGCTCATGCCGTCGGTGTAACGGAACATGGTCGTGCAGACGATCTCGATCACACCGGCCGATAACAGGTAGAGCCAGGCCATCACGCCATCCCATTTCCGTTTGCCGATTTTCTTCGCACCGGCGAGACGGTCGGAGCGGCGCCCAGACGCCCGTCCTCCAGCCGTAAAAGGGGGGCACGGGGCCTCGGCCCCTTGCCTGCCCTTGCGACGCCTACGCCTTGGCGCCGAGCGTTTCGATGACCAGGTTGGCATTGGTGTAGACGCAGATCTCGCCGGCGATCTGCATGGCCTTGCGGGCGATGTCTTCCGCGCTCATCGGCTGGTCGATCAGGGCGCGGGCGGCGGCGAGCGCGTACATGCCGCCCGAGCCGATGCCCATGACGTGGCGCTCCGGCTCCAGCACGTCGCCGGTGCCGGTCAGCACCAGAGAGGTCTGGCTGTCGGCGACGATCATCATGGCTTCGAGCCGGCGCAGGTAGCGATCCGTGCGCCAGTCCTTGGCCAGCTCCACGCAGGCGCGCTGCAGCTGCCCGGGAAACTGCTCGAGCTTGGCCTCCAGCCGCTCGAACAGTGTGAAGGCATCGGCGGTCGCACCCGCGAAGCCGCCGATGACGTCTCCCTTGGAGCCGAGGCGGCGCACCTTCTTCGCGTTGCCCTTGATGATGGTCTGGCCCAGGCTCACCTGACCGTCGCCGGCCACCACCACCTGACCGTCCTTCCTGACGGTGAGGATGGTCGTGGCGTGCCAGGGCGAGCGGGGGCCGTCGAGGTCGTGAATGTTGTGGTTGCTGATCATCGCATGTGCTCGGGTTTGAAGGCGTCCGATGGTCCCGGATGGCAGATCGGCGAGCCCTTGCCTTCCATTTCGCAGGCCCGCTGTCAAACCGGCGCGCGACGAGCAGCGGCCTCAATCCCGCTCGGCTCGCTCGATCTGCTCCCGTTCCGCCCGGTCTTCAGGCGCCTCCTCCTCCTCGATCTCGGGGCGCACGGTGTCGGCCCGACCGGCCTCCGCGCCGGGGGCATCGGCCCGGGCATAGCGGCGCAGGCGCCCGGCCAGCTCCGGCGGTCCGGCGAAGGCGGCAACGCGGCTCCGCTGGCGGGTCTCATCGGACCCAGACGACGCCGGCGCCCGCCCGAGACCGCTCAGCGACCACGGCCGGCGGCCGCGCGCGGATGCCACCGAGGTGACGACGATGCCACCCTGCGTCCCGGGATCCGCAATCGAGATCGTGTGCGTGCCGTGGTCGCGCAAGGCCCAGAGATCCAGCACCACCTCGGGGCCGGTGCAATTGGCCGGGCGCGGCATGGTCAGGATCAGCACACGCGCGCGGGCGCAGTCGTCGGCGAGCGCGGAAGGTGCCTGGGTCACGGCGAGAGCCACGCCCTTGAGATGCGCCGTGCAACCGGCCCCGTCGCAGCGCCAGCCTTCGGCCCGCGCGGCGTCCTTCAGCGGCCGCGCGTCGCCGTCATGCTCCAGCCAGCGCTGCATCTCGAAACTGCGCCCGCGCGCGGCGAGACCCGACAGCCGCGTACCGTCGATGCGTGCGGCCACGGCGCGCCCGTCCTGGCCGACGTAGATGTCGGGCCGTGTGCCGAGCGGCGCCAGCGCGAGTCCGGCCGCGATCGGCGCCAGTCCGAGCAGGCGTGCGCGCGTGCCCCACAGCACCAGCCAGATGCCGCCCGTCACCATCAGCACGAAGGCGGCCGGCGGCATGGCCGGCAGCGTCGCCACGGCGCCGGGAAGCCGCGCCACCACGCGCGCCGCCCACACCAGCGCATCGACGCCGAGCCCCATCAGCCACAGCGGCACCGCTTCGAGCCCGAACGGCATGGCGACCAGCACGGCGAGCGCCATCGGCATGATGAAGAGATCGCAGATGGGCAGGCCCAGCACGTTGCCGAGGATCGAATACTGCTGGCTCTTGTGGAAATAGTAGGCGGCGAAGGGTGCCACGGCGAGGCTGGCTATGATGGTCGAGGCCGCGATGCCGGTGAAGAACAGGGCCGTGCGGCGCAGGCCCTGCAAGGCGCCGAGCCCGGCACGCTCGAGCACGCCCGCGCCCGTGTCGGCGTCGAGCGCCTTGATGGCGGCAGCCTCGCGTCGCAACAGGCGCTCGGAGATGAACTCGTGCGCGGCGACAAGTGCCGCCACCGCCGCGTACGACATCTGGAAGCCGAGATCGAGCAGGCTTTCCGGCGACACCAGCAGGATCAGCAGCGCCGACAGCGCGATGTTGCGCAGGGCGAGCGCCTGCCGGTCGAGCAGAATGGCGAGGAACATGATCGAGATCATCAGGTAGGAGCGCTGCGTCGGCGGCGATGCGCCCGAGATCAGCAGGTAGAACAGCGCGCCCAGTGCCGCCCCCACCGCCGCCCACTTCTTGATCGGGAAGCGCAGCGCCAGACCCGGGACCGCCGCCAGCAGCAGGCGCAACGTCCAGAAGATGGCGCCCGCCATCACCGCCATGTGCAGGCCGGAGATGGACAGGGCGTGGAACAGCCCGCTGTCGCGGAAGGCGTCGTTGGTGGCCTCGCTGATGCCGCCGCGCTCGCCCGTGATCATGGCGTTGGCGATGGCGCCCGTCTCGCCCTTGAGCCCGGCCGTGATGCGGGCGCCGATGGCTTCGCGCACGCGCTCGATGGCCGCCGCCACGCGCAAGCCGAGCGGGGCGGGCGGCGCGTCCGCGTCCATCCGGTGCGCGGCCATGCTGTAGCCGACGCCGCCGAGGCGCTGGAACCAGGCCGCACGGGCGAAGTCGTAGGCCCCGGGCAGCGCCGGTGCCGCCGGCGGGCTCAGCGTCGCCCTGAGCGCGATGGCATCGCCCGGCTGCAGCGCCGCGAGACTGGCCATCGCGCGCACGCGCACGCGCTTCGGCGTCGCCTCGGGCGACAGTCCGGCGATGTGCGTGACGGCAAGCGTGAGGCGTCCGCCGCGCTTCGGCTTGGCCTCGATCATCTCGACGCGGCCCCGCACCTCGACGTTGGCGAGGCGCCGCTCCAGGACCGGGGCGCGGGTGGTCTCGGTGCGCGCCTTGGCCAGCACAAAGCCCAGCCCGGCCGCGACGACCGCCAGCGCCAGTCCCGCCAGCACGCTGCCGCGCGGCGCCACCCGCCAGGCGACCATAGCCGCCACCAGCATGGCGCCCGCCGCCGCCAGCGACGGCTCCCACGCCAGCCAGAAGTAAGCCGCGATGCCGGCGCCGAAAAACACCGGCACCCAGGTGAACCAACGCGGCCGCTCGGCGTCGAGCGCCAGCCCAATGCGCCGGCCGAGAGAGGCGCGCGTGCGCGCGTTGGCGTGGAGCGGCCAGCCGCGCGCAGGCTCGGATGCCGCCGCACCGGCTGCTGAACTGCCCGCCTCCCCCTCGATCAGCGCCATGGCGCGGCCGTTCGCCCCCGCCTACTTGGCCCGAACACGTGTGGCTCAGTGCGATCAGTCCGCCGCGCACGCCCCCATGGAGACGGACGCAGCGGGCGTCCCGATCATCACATTAGCGCTGGAGCGGCTCGCCTGCCCCACGCCACATGGATGGGGCGGATGCGCGATCGCGCGGGCGCGCAGCCGCGCCGTCAGTCCGCCCGCCGCACCCCGCCGTCAGCCCATCACGCGCAGCACGAGCACGCCGGCAATCGTGAGCGCGATGCCGAGCCACTCGCGCGCCACGAGCCGCTCACGGAAATAGGCCAGCGACAGCAAAATCGAGAACACCACCTCGATCTGGCCGACGGCGCGAACATAGGCTGCATTGGCGGAAGCGAACGCGGCGAACCAGCAGATGGAGCCGACCGCGCTGGTGACGCCGACGAACAGCGACAGCGGCAGTTGGGCCCGGACCGCGGTCAGCGTCCCGGCCTCACGCAGCCCCAGCCAGGCGCCGAGCAGCACCACCTGCATCAGCGTCGAAACCGTGACGGTCAGTCCGGAGCGCAGGAGCACATGCCCCTCGCCGAGCACGAGGCTCGCCTCGCGCAGCGCCAGGTTGCAGATGGCAAACATCAGTCCGACCGAGAGGCCGAGCCGCATCGCGGGCGACCGCGTCAACTCCGCCCAGCCCAGCGGCCCGGCAGTGTGCCGCTCCGCCGCCTTTCCTTCAGCGGATGGCGCCGCCCGCGCCGAGGAGATCAGCACGACGCCGGCGCCGGCAAGCGCGATGGCGAGCCAGCCGGCCACCGTGATCCACTGTCCGAGCGGCAGGCCGAGGAGCGCGGTGAGGATGACGTCGGACTTGGCGAGCTGTCCCGCCGCGGCGAAGCTCTTCAGCCGGAACAGGGCCAGCAGGGCCGCCGTGCCGACGATCTGCGTCACGGCGGTGACGAGGCACAGGGCCAGGAAGCCGGCGCCCGCCCGCGGCAGCGGTTCCCCGGTCCAGACGACGACGAAGGCCAGCCAGGCCAGCATGACCGGCAGTCCAATCAGCGCCCGCACGTAGGTCGCCGCCCAGGTCGACATGCGCTCGGCCAGCCGCTTTTGCGCGGCCGTGCGAACCGCCTGCAAGAACGCCGCAATAATGGTAAGTGCTATCCAGGGCTGCATGCGGGCTTCCTTAAGGCCTGCGGCGGCGACTGGCCATGGCGCAGCGGCAGGTCCGGCCCGCCACGCGCACATGACGGACACCGAACCTCGCGACGTCCGCGTTCCCCGAAGGCACGCACGATGACCGACCAAGACAGGACCCCAAGCGGCGACGCCGACGACATCGCAGCCCTGACCACCAGGCCGATCGGCATCGTCGGCGTCGAGGCGCTGGGGCTGGCCATCGCGGTCCGGCTCGCCGGCGTGCCGCTGCGTCTGCTGCTGTGGGACGCCGATCCCGCGCGCCGGCGCGCGGCCGCAAGAACGGTCGGCCCGCAGGCCGAGGACGCGGGCTCGCCGGCCGACATCGGCATGGGCTGCGACATCGTGCTGTCGACACTGCCGGCCGCCGCCCTCGTGCAGGCCGCCATCGGCGACCGCGACCGCCCCGGCTTCGCGCTCGACCTCGCGCCCGGCGCGCTGGTGGTCGACCTCGGCGTGGCCGTGCCGGCGGATGCCCAGCGCCTCGCCGCCCTGCTCGGGCGCGGCGGCGTCGGGCTGGTCGATGCCCCGGCCCTCGGCTCGGCCGAACTGGCTCACCACGGCGCATTGCAGCTGCCGACCGGCGGTTTCGTCGATTTCGTAGAGCGCCTGCGGCCGCTGCTGTCGCGCCTCGGCCGCGTCGAGCCCGCCGGACCATCGGGACGCGGCCACGCCCTGGCGGCGCTCGTCACCTATGCCCGCTTCGCCCAGGCCGAAGCCGCCCGCTCGGCGCTGCGCGTCGCCAGCGAACTCGGCCTGCCGCCGGGCCTGATGCCTGACGTCGCGGCGGCAGCGGCGGGCGGGCCCTCAGCCGACGACCCGCGCCTCGCGGTGGCGCGCCGTCTCGCCCTCGAACACACCGCGGACACCGAGTTGGCGCATCGCATCTGCGCCCTGCTCGCCGCCGCGCCCGACCGCGCCGCCTGATGGCTCGCGTCTGCCCCGTGACGCGACCGGGCGCGACCCACAAAAAAACGGGCGTCCGCGGCAGCGAACACCCGGTTGTCTCAAACGCCCCATGCCTCGGGGTCCCGTGCCTCGGGATCCCATGCCTCGGGGTCCCGTGCCTCGGGGTCCCATGCCTCAGGGTCCCATGCCTCGGGGTGTCGTGATCGCGCGCTCGGCTCAGAGCCGGGCCAGCAACCGACCGACCATGGGCGCACGGCCCGGCGCCGTCACGCGCGGGCCGAGATCCGCCGCCAGTCGGAACTTGGCCTTGGCCTGACGCGCCTTGCCGGCGCCGCCAGCCTTGCCCGCGCCGCCCATTTTGCTCTTGGCGCCTGTGTCGGCCTTGGCACCCTCCAGCCTGGAGCGGCCCCGCGCCTGGACTGCCTGAGGCTCGGGCGATGCCACCGCCACGCGCACTTCGCCGCGCGCCGCCACCGCCCCGCCGGTCAGCGGCGCCAGCATCGACGAGGCGATGGCCTCCATGGCCATCAGCGCCGCCATTCCGCGATGGGCCTCGGGCAGCGAGGCGTACTGGCCGAGAAAGCCCGGCACGCGCGCATAGCGGCGGTTCTTCTTGTAGGTCGCCTCGGCCTTGGTCGGCGCCTTGATGACGCGCACCTGCAGGTCGGCGACGCCCGACTTTCGGAAGCCGAGCTTCTCGGCGGCAGCCTTGGAGACGTCGAGCTTGCGCTTGCCCCAGTAGGGCCCCGCGTTATTGACGCGCACCACAGCGGCGCCGCGCGTGCGCGGGTTGAACAGCAGCAGCGTGGTGCCATCGGGGAACACCGGGCTCGCCGCATTGTCGGGCCGGTCGGGATAGAAGGCCTCGCCCGACGACGTCAGCCCGCACGGATTGTAGGTATCCCGCCGGCAGTCGTCGTAGAACGAGGCGTTGAGCGTCATCTCGCGACCGACCATGGCCTCGGTCTCGGCGATGGAGGCGACGCGGTGGCAGGTGCCGTAGAAGCAGTATTGCGCGCCGGGCGCCTTGGCCTCGGCGGGGGTGGCGGGCAGCTGCGCCGTGAGACCTGAGAGGCCGAGCACGAGACCCAGGGCTCGCGAGATCCGCACCCGAGACGCAGGGCGCCTGCCTCGTCGGGCGGAGCGGCGGGCGGCGACGGCGACAACTGGGGACAGCATCAATGTGGCTCCTCGATTGCAAAACCGGATCGCGGGGAGCCGCAGCGAAAAATGCGCGTCGTTCAAGCTCGGTGCTTAACCATCGGCGCGGCTCAGGCGCGAGGGGAACAGCGCAAGCGCCCGCACTTTCAGTCCAAATCAAGGAACATGGTTAACGACCGGCGCCAGCCGGCGGGCCCTGCCGTTGTGCGCTGCACAGTCACATCGTGTTGCAATTACACGCTGTTTTGGAGAAATCCGCCCGCGGCGAGCTGCGCCGCGAGACCCTGCGCTGCGTCGTTGAGCCGCGCCTCGTCCGGCGATCGCAGCACCAGTTCGGTATGCGGCCGTCCGTCCTTGAGCGAGGGATAGGAGCCCATGGCGACGTCCGGGTAGGCCTGCTGGTGGGCCGCGAACAGCACCGCGATCTCGGCCTCCGGACGGGCCAGCGCTATGGAGCGCGACAATACGCGTGCGCCCGTCTCCAGGCGCGGCGTCACCTCGGCCAGCATGGCCTGCATGATCGACGGCACGCCGGCCATGACGATGACGTTGTCCATGATGAATCCGGGCGCCGCCGAGACGGAGTTGGCGATCAGCTCGGCGCCGGCCGGAACCCGCGCCATGCGCAGGCGCACGGGCGTCAGCTCGATGCCACGCCCGTGGTAATAGGGCTGCATGACGGCGACCGCGCGCGGGTCGATGTCGATCGGCACGCCGAACGCCTTGGCGACGCAATCGGCGGTGATGTCGTCGTGCGTCGGGCCGATGCCGCCGGTGGTGAAGACGTAGCGATAGCGCCGCCGCAAGGCATCCAGCGCGGCGACGATGTCGGCCTCGTCGTCGCCGACCACGCGCACCTCGGCGAGCTTGATGCCGATGGCTGTCAGATGATCGGCGATGAAGCCGATGTTGCGGTCCTTGGTGCGGCCCGAGAGGATCTCGTCGCCGATCACGAGCACGGCGGCGGTGACGGTTCCAGGCGGGGTGGCGGAACGCGTCGGCATCAGGCTCAACCCTTGTGCAGCGGAAGGGGAAAAGAGAAGGCCAGGGGACGTGTCCCCTGGACCCTGGATATTTGCCGGATTCCGGACCCGCCGGCCAGCGGCGTCGGCTTACCAGTGGCGGTGACCGTGGCCGTGGCCGCGATACGGGCGGGCCCATCCATAGCCATAGCCGTAGCCATAGCCGAAGCGGGGAGCATAATACGGCTCGTAGGTGCTGTAGACGGTCGTCGTGGCGGGTCGCCGATCGACCGGCCAGGAATCGACGATATCGCCCGTGCAACGGTGCACCTTCAGCACATACATATCGCCCGAGCGGGCGCGGGCACGCACGATGGCGAGATCGCCGCGCAGCTCCGGCGGCTGGAAATCGTGCCAGCCCTTGCCGACCAGCCGGTCGCGGATGATGTGCTTCGGCGTGCAGCCGCTGCGATCCTCCGAATAGCGCCGCGGCGGCGCGGGCGGCGGCAACGGATCGTCCTTGTAGGAGCCCCCACGCGGCGGCACGTAGTAATCGCCGCTCTGGTCATAGGCCCTCGGCTCCGGATAGCCGCCGAGATCCCCGGCCTTCGCGGGTGCGGCGGCAAACGCCGGCAGCATGGCCAGCAGGCCCGCCGCAAGCATCCCCGACACCTTCAACGTCAGTCTGGACATAGGTCCACTCCCTGATACCTCGGGGCACGGCTCGAGATTGGCCGTCTCCCGCAAACTCCGAACGTGCTCGCGCACGCCCTATTTCGCCCGCGCCCGCTCCCCGCGAGGCGCGCCCCACCGCCAAACTGCCGCCCTCAACATGAACCGCACATGAAGGCCCGGAGAAAGTCTCGTCAAACCCGTCACTTGTCGCCGCCGAGTGTAACCGCCGCGCCGCATGTCCGGCAATGCGCCTTGCCCCTCTTGAACGACCGCCGCGCGCGCCTAAATCCTCATCATCGCTCGCCGCCCAGCGGGAGCGAGGCGCCGGACGCGACATCTTCGCGGGTTGTCACGTTCGCGATTGTCACGCCGGCACCCTGTCCGGCCCCTCCGGGGCGGACCGATCCGACATGTCGCTCAACTCAGGAGGACCTGTTCATGCGACACTTCGATTTTGCCCCTCTCTACCGCTCCACCATCGGCTTCGATCGCCTCGTGCAGATGCTCGACACCATGTCGGCGCCCGACGGTGAGAGCACGTACCCGCCCTACAATATCGAGCGTCTGGCCGAGAACGAGTACCGCATCACCATGGCGGTGGCCGGCTTTACCGAGGCCGAACTCAAGATCGAGGTCAAGGAGCAGAGCCTGCTCGTCAAGGGCGAGAAGGTGCCGGACGGCAAGGAGCGCGAGTTCCTGCATCGGGGCATCGCAGCGCGCGGCTTCGAGCGCCGTTTCCAGCTCGCCGACCACGTCGAAATCGTCAAGGCCGATCTCAAGGACGGCCTGCTGCACATCGATCTGTTGCGCAACATCCCGGAGCGGATGAAGCCCCGCACGGTGGCCATCGGCAGCGCGGCGAGCCCGGCCCAGCCGCAGATCGAGGCGCGCACGTAAGGCCCCGGCTGATTTCGGCAACCTGACTACGACACAGGCAGCCGCGCGTCCCCCTCCCCCGACGGCGCGACCCTGTGCGGGCCCGCGCGGCACGCCGATGCCGCGCGGGTCCGTCTCGTTTTCCCCGACAGGTTGCCCGACGGGTCGCGCCCCCTGGTCCGTGAACGATGGGCATTGGCCACCCGACGGGCCGCGATACGGCTTGTGTGACGGTTGGAAATCTGCAACATTCGCTGCAGAAAGGACAGGAATGCTGTCCTTTATCGCGTGCGCGCCGGATTGTCCGGGCAGCCACCAGCTTTTTCCGTCCGGCCGTCCGTCGGCCAGCCACGAACCGAGAGTGACCCGCATGCGGTGCAGCGCACCAGCCGCACATACCGACCGTGCCCGCGCAGACCGTACCCGCGCCCGGACGGTCGCGGCACACGCGCCGCTGGCGTCGGCATCGGCCCGCTGCGGCACGACGCCATACCTGGATATCCGAAAACGCACGCCGCGCGGTGCTTCCCTTCGCGCCTGCGAGCGCAGATAGTACCGCCCGAAAATCCGGACAGCGTGGCGTGCTCCGGCAAGCACGACGCCCGAGGTCACACGAGGTCTGCGCGACGCCTTGCCTCGACGCCCCGCTTCCGAAACCAACCCATCCTTGCCGGCCCGTAACGGCACAATTGCGGCACCCTTTGAGGTCACACCATGTCCGAGACCATTCGCCCCGATAGCCTCCCCGGGCGCCTCGACGAGCACAGCAGCGCCGACATGGCCGACACGATGCCGATAGAGGCCGTGCCGGGCCGCCAGGGCCTCTATGATCCGGCCCACGAGCGCGACGCCTGCGGCGTCGGCTTCATCGCCGACATGAAGGGCCGCAAGTCGCACGGCATCGTCGCGGACGCGCTGAAGATCCTGGAGAACCTGGAGCACCGCGGCGCGGTCGGCGCCGACCCGCTGGCCGGCGACGGCGCCGGCATCCTGATCCAGATCCCGCACGACTTCCTGAAGGCCGAATGCCAGGCGATCGGCTTCGACCTGCCGCGGCCGGGCGACTATGCCGTCGGCCACGTCTTCGCGCCGCAGGACCCGCGCCTGCGCCATCACTGCAATACGGTCTGGCTGCGCATCCTGCGCGAGGAGAAGCTCGAGGTGCTGGGCTGGCGCAAGGTGCCGGTCGACAACTCGTGCCTTTCCGACATGGTGCGCGGCACCGAGCCCGATCATCGCCAGGTGTTCATCGCCAGGCCGAAGGGCATGAGCGAGGGTGACTTCGAGCGCAAGCTCTACCTCGTGCGCAAGATCATCTCCAACTCGCTGCAGACCGCCTACAAGGGCCGCGACATCGGCCACTATACGGTCAGTCTGTCGTCGCGCACGCTCGTCTACAAGGGCATGTTCCTGTCGTATCAGGTCAAGCAATACTACAAGGACCTGTCCGACGCGCGCCTCGTGTCGGCGCTCGCCCTCGTGCATCAGCGCTTCTCGACCAACACCTTCCCGTCGTGGAAGCTGGCGCACCCGTACCGCATGGTCGCCCACAACGGCGAGATCAACACGCTGCGCGGCAACGTCAACTGGATGGCGGCGCGTCAGGCGTCCGTCTCGACGCCGCTGTTCGGGCCAGAAATCTCCAAGCTGTGGCCCATCTCCTACGAGGGCCAGTCGGACACCGCCTGCTTCGACAACGCGCTCGAATTCCTCACCATGGGCGGCTACAGCCTCGCACATGCCGCGATGGTGCTGATCCCGGAAGCCTGGGCCGGCAACCCGATGATGGATGCCAAGCGCCGCGCCTTCTACGAGTACCACGCCGCGCTGATGGAGCCGTGGGACGGCCCCGCCGCCATGGCCTTCACCGACGGTCGCCAGATCGGCGCCACCCTCGACCGCAACGGCCTGCGCCCGGCCCGCTATCTGGTGACCAGGGACGACAAGGTCATCATGTCGTCGGAATCGGGCGTGCTGCCGGTGCCGGAGGAGCACATCGTCCAGAAGTGGCGCCTGCAGCCGGGCAAGATGCTGCTGATCGACCTGGAGAAGGGCCGCATCGTCTCCGACGACGAATTGAAGGCCGAGATCGCGCAGAGCCACCCCTACGAGCAGTGGGTGAAGGGCGCGCAGATCATGGTGCACGATCTGCCGCTGCCGAAGAGCGGCGCCGAGGCCAAGAAGAGCAACGCCGCTCTTCTCGACCTGCAGCAGGCGTTCGGCTACACGCAGGAGAGCACCAAGTTCCTGATGACGCCGATGGCGCAATCGGGCCAGGAGGCGATCGGCTCCATGGGCACCGACACGCCGATCTCGGCGCTGTCGTCCAAGTCCAAGCTGCTGCACACCTACTTCAAGCAGAACTTCGCGCAGGTGACGAACCCGCCCATCGATTCGATCCGCGAGGAGCTCGTCATGAGCCTCGTGTCGTTCATCGGCCCGCGCCCCAACATCCTCGACCTGGAAGGCACCTCGAAGCAGAAGCGCCTCGAGGTCGACCAGCCGATCCTGACCAACGAGGATCTGGAGCGCATCCGCTCCATCGGCCAGGTGAAGGATAACGACTTCTCGTCGATCACCATCGACATCACCTTCGACGCCAAGCGCGGTCCCTCCGGCATGGGCCCGACGCTCGACTGCGTGTGCGCCGAAGCCGAGGAGGCGGTGCGCTCGAAGGATTACAACATCATCATCCTGTCCGATCGCGCCATGGGGCCGGGACGGGTGGCGATCCCGTCGCTGCTGGCGACGTCGGCGGTGCACCATCACCTGATCAAGCAGGGTCTCCGCACGTCCGTCGGTCTCGTCGTCGAGACGGGCGAAGCGTACGAGGTGCACCAGTTCTGCACGCTGGCCGGCTACGGCGCCGAGGCCATCAACCCGTATCTGGCCTTCGAGACGCTGGACCAGATGCTGCCGGAGCTGGGTGAGGGCGCCACCGCCTACGAGGTGCGCAAGCGCTATATCAAGGCCATCGGCAAGGCGATGCTGAAGGTGATGGCCAAGATGGGCATCTCCACCTACCAGTCGTACTGCGGCGCGCAGATCTTCGACGCCATCGGCCTCAAGTCGTCGTTCGTGAAGAAGTACTTCACCGGCACGCACACGCAGATCGAGGGCATCGGCCTCAGGGAGGTCGCCGTCGAGACCTGCGAGCGCCACGCGTCGGCGTTCGGCAACGTGCCGGTGCTCGCCAATGCGCTCGAGGTCGGCGGCGAGTACGCCTATCGCGTGCGCGGCGAGGCGCACGTCTGGCGGCCGACCGTGGTCGCCGACCTGCAGCACGCCGTGCGCGGCAACCTGCCCGACAAGTATCGCGCCTTCGCGGCCCAGGTGAACGAGCAGTCCGAGCAGCTGATGACCATGCGCGGCATGTTCCGCATCCGCTCGGCCGAGGAGATGGGGCGCAAGCCCGTGCCGCTCGCAGAGGTCGAGCCGGCGGCCGAGATCGTCAAGCGCTTCGCCACCGGCGCCATGAGCTTCGGCTCGATCTCGCGCGAAGCCCACACCACGCTCGCCATCGCCATGAACCGCATCGGCGGCAAGTCGAACACGGGCGAGGGCGGCGAGGAGGCGGACCGCTTCAAGCCGCTGCCCAACGGCGACAGCATGCGCTCGGCCATCAAGCAGGTGGCCTCGGGCCGCTTCGGCGTGACCACCGAGTACCTCGTCAACTCCGACGTCATGCAGATCAAGATGGCCCAGGGCGCCAAGCCCGGCGAGGGCGGCCAGCTGCCCGGACACAAGGTCGACGCAACAATCGCCAGCGTGCGCCACTCGACGCCGGGCGTCGGCCTCATCTCGCCGCCGCCGCACCATGACATCTACTCGATCGAGGATCTGGCGCAGCTCATCTACGACCTGAAGAACGTCAACCCGCGCGGCGACGTGTCGGTGAAGCTGGTGTCCGAGATCGGCGTCGGCACCGTGGCCGCCGGCGTCGCCAAGGCGCGCGCCGATCACGTCACCATCGCCGGCTTCGAGGGCGGCACGGGCGCTTCCCCGCTCACCTCGATCAAGCACGCCGGCTCGCCTTGGGAGATCGGCCTCGCCGAGACGCACCAGACGCTGGTGCTGAACCGCCTGCGCGGCCGCATCGCCGTGCAGGTCGACGGCGGCCTGCGTACGGGCCGGGACGTCGTCATCGGCGCCATGCTCGGCGCCGACGAGTTCGGCTTCGCCACCGCGCCGCTGATCGCGGCCGGCTGCATCATGATGAGGAAGTGCCACCTCAACACCTGTCCCGTCGGCGTCGCCACGCAGGACCCGGCGCTGCGCAGGAAGTTCACCGGCAAGCCCGAGCACGTCATCAACTACTTCTTCTTCGTCGCCGAAGAGGTGCGCGAGATCATGGCCTCGCTCGGCATCCGCAGGTTCGAGGATCTGGTCGGGCGCACCGACATCCTCGACAAGGATGACGCCATCGAGCACTGGAAGGCGAAGGGGCTCGACTTCTCGAACCTGTTCCACAAGCCGCACGTGCCGAAGTCGGTCGCCATCCGTCATACCGAGCGGCAGGACCACGGCCTCGACAAGGTTCTGGATCGCACGCTGATCGAGATCGCCGCCCCGGCGCTGAAGTCGAGGAAGCCGGTCAAGGCCGAGGTGGCGATCACCAACGTCAACCGCTCGGCCGGCGCCATGCTGTCGGGCGAGATCGCGCTCGCCTACGGCCACGCCGGCTTGCCCGAGGATACCATCTGGCTGACGCTCAACGGGACCGCTGGACAGGCGTTCGGCGCCTGGGCCGCGCGCGGCCTCACCCTCGACCTTGTCGGCGAGGCCAACGATTATGTCGGCAAGGGCCTGTCGGGCGGCAAGATCATCGTGCGGCCGAACCCCAAGTCGGGCATCACGCCGGAGAAGAGCATCATCGTCGGCAATACGGTGCTGTACGGCGCCATCCAGGGCGAGTGCTACTTCCGCGGTGTCGCCGGCGAGCGCTTCGCCGTGCGCAACTCGGGCGCCTATGCGGTCGTCGAGGGCACGGGTGACCATGGCTGCGAGTACATGACGGGCGGTGTCGTCGTCGTGCTGGGTCCGACGGGACGCAACTTCGCGGCCGGCATGTCGGGCGGCATCGCCTATGTGCTCGACGAGAAGGGTGATTTCGAGACCCGTCTCAACAAGGAGATGGTGAAGCTCGAGCCGATCAAGGCCGACAAGGCGCTGATCGACACCCTCGCCAAGGCCAACGGTGATGCCGGCGCGCCGCTCGCCGCGGTGATGGTCGACATGCGCGAGCAGGACGCCGAGCGCCTGCATGCGCTGATCGCCCGCCACGCCCGCTACACCAACTCCAGGACGGCGCAGGCCATCCTGAAGGATTGGCCGACCTGGCTGCCGAAGTTCCGCAAGGTGATGCCGACCGAGTACGCCCGCGCGCTCGCCGACCTCGCCAAGGCCAATGCCGGCACCAAGACGCAAGCGCGGGTGTGATGACATCGCGGGAGGCGACGCACCGGCGTGCGCACCTCCCGTCCGCCAGATGAGTTCATGGCCGGCCGCGACGCGGTTACGGCTCCGACAGACGGACCGAAGACAATGGGCAAGCCGACAGGGTTCATGGAATTCCAGCGCAGCGACCGCAAGTACAAGCCGGTCGAGGAGCGCGTGAAGCACTGGAAGGAGTTCGTGGTGCCGCTGTCGGAAGCGGACACCAGGCAGCAGGCGTCGCGCTGCATGGATTGCGGCATCCCCTACTGTCACAACGGCTGTCCGGTGAACAACCAGATCCCGGACTGGAACGACCTCGTCTATCGCGGCGACTGGCAGCAGGCGGCGCTCAACCTGCACTCGACCAACAACTTCCCCGAGGTGACGGGCCGCGTCTGCCCGGCGCCGTGCGAGGCCGCCTGCACGCTCAACATCGACGACGTGCCGGTGACCATCAAGACCATCGAGGCGGCCATCGCCGACCGCGGCTGGGCCGAGGGCTGGATCGCGCCGCAGCTCCCCGAGAAGAAGACCGGCAAGTCGGTCGCCATCGTCGGCTCCGGACCGGCCGGCCTCGCCGCCGCCCAGCAGCTGGCGCGCGCCGGCCACGACGTGCACGTCTACGAGAAGAACGCCCGCCCCGGCGGCCTGCTCGTCTACGGCATCCCCGACTTCAAGATGGAGAAGAACATCATCGCGCGGCGCGTCAAGCAGATGCAGGCCGAGGGCGTCACCTTCCATTGCAACACCGAGGTCGGCCGCGACATCTCGGCCAAGGACCTCAAGGCCAGGCACGACGCCGTGCTGCTGGCCATGGGCTCGGAAGCCCCGTTCGACTTCTTCGCCAAGGCGCCCGGCCGCGATCTCGATGGCATCCACTACGCCATGGATTTCCTGCCGCAGCAGAACCGCCGCGTCGCAGGCGAGCCGCAGCGCACCGGGACGCACGAGATTTCGGCCAAGGGCAAGCACGTCATCGTCATCGGCGGCGGAGACACCGGCTCCGACTGCATCGGCACCTCGATCCGCCAGGGCGCGGCGAGCGTGACACAGCTCGAGATCATGCCGCGACCGCCGGAGAAGGAGAAGAAGGACCTCTCCTGGCCGAACTGGCCGCTGAAACTGCGCGTTTCCTCGAGCCAGGCCGAGGGCGCCACCACCGAATATCAGATCTCCACCACCGGCTTCGCCGGCAAGGGCGGCAGGATCGAGAAGCTGCTCTACACACGAGTCGACGACAAGCTGCAGCCGGTGAAGGGCTCCGAGGGCGAGCTGAAGGCCGACCTCGTGCTGCTGGCCATGGGCTTCGGTGGCCCCATCGAGGCCGGTCTCGTCAAGGAACTGGGTCTCAACATCGTGCCGCGCGGCCGCTTCAAGGGCCTGGAGGGCAACGAGCAGGACTATGCCGTGCCCGGCGCCAGGAAGCTGTTCGCGGCCGGCGACGTGCGCCGCGGCCAGAGCCTCGTCGTGTGGGCCATCCGCGAGGGCCGTCAGGCCGCGCACGCCATCGACAAGTTCCTGATGGGCAAGACCACCCTCCCGCGCTGACCCGCGTTGCGACAGCCAGCCCCGAAAACACCGCAGCCCGGACCTGATCATCAGGCCCGGGCTGTTTCGCATGTGCGCCGAGGCGAGCGAAACACATCGAGCCGCGCCAACGCTCACCTCGGCTCGTGGCAGATGCCAACGGGTATCGCTGGGATCAGGCGGAGCGGCTGCGGATGGCGTTGACGATGCCGGAGAAGTCGACGCCCTTGCCGCCTGCCGCCACCCAGGCGTCATACAGCTCCGCCGCCTGCTGGCCGAGCACGGTCTCGGCGCCGCTGGTGCGCGCCGCCTCCTGGGCCAGCTTCAGGTCCTTCAACATCAGCTCGGCGGCGAAACCCGGCTTGTAGCCGTTGTTGGCGGGCGATGTCGCCACGGGTCCCGGCACCGGGCAATAGCTCGTCAGCGACCAGCACTGGCCCGACGCCGCGGAGGCGACATCGAACAGCGCCGCATTGCTCAGGCCCAGCTTCTCGCCGAGCACGAAGGCTTCCGACACCGCGATCATCGAGATGCCGAGGATCATGTTGTTGCAGATCTTCGCCGCCTGCCCGTTACCGGCTTCGCCGCAGTGGACGATGCGCTTGCCCATGCATTCCAGGTATGGCTTGGCGCGCGCGAAGTCCGCCGCCTCGCCGCCGACCATGAAGGTCAGCGTGCCCGCCGCCGCGCCGCCGACGCCGCCCGACACGGGTGCATCCACCGCGCGCATGCCGGCCGTCGCCGCCATCTGGCTCGCCGCGCGCGCGCTCGCCACATCGATGGTCGAGCAGTCGATGAATAGCGTGCCCGGCCGCGCCGCCTTCAGCGCGCCGCTCTGGTAGCTGTCGAGCACGTACTTGCCGGCCGGCAGCATGGTGATGACGGCATCGACATCGCGCACCACGTCGGCCGGAATCGTCGTGACCGAGACACCGAGCTTGGCGGCGGCCTGCCGCGCCGCCTCGCTCAAGTCGATGCCGATCACCTCGTGCCCCTTGGCGACGAGATTGCCGGCCATGGGCGCACCCATGTTGCCGAGACCGATGAAGCCGATGCGTGCCATGGAACCACTCTCCTGTTCGCGTGCCGCGAGCGGGGCTAGCCCCGCACCCCATTGGCGGGACACCCGCCAAACCACCCGTTCTCTTGTCGCCCGCCGGCTCAGCCGTGGCCGGGCGATAGGCCCAGTTCGTTGTCGCCGAGGGACGCGAAGACGTGATCGATGTCGGCCGGCGAAACGGCGGCCAGTGCCGCCGGCTGCCACTTCGGCTTGCGGTCCTTGTCGACGACCGCCGCGCGGACGCCTTCCGCGAAATCGGGCGCGAAAGCGAGGCGCAACGCCATGCGGTATTCCTCGTCGAGGCACGGCTCGAGACGGGCTTCCGCACGGTCGGCGCGCAGCGCCCTGAGCGTCACCTTCAGCGCCGTCGGCGAATTGCGCGCGATGGCGTTGGCGGCCTTCTGCGCCTCCGGCTCGGGCGCCGCCTGCAAAGCGGCGATGATGGCCTCCACGCTGTCGTGCGCATAGCAGCGGTCGATCCAGGCGCGCGCGCGCGCCAGTTCGCTCGCCGGCGCGGGCGAGGTGAATTGCGCCAGGACGGATTTCGGATCTGAACCCTGTGAGGCGCCCAGCGCGGCGACCAGCTCCGGCCAGCGCGCGGCCTCCATGTAGAAATCCGCGAGCCCGCAGGCGATCGCATCGGCGCCGCTCAAGCGACCCGAGGTCAGCGCCACGTGCGTGCCGAGTTCACCCGGCGCTTTGGCCAGCAGGTAGGTGCCGCCGACATCGGGGAAGAAGCCGATGCTCGTCTCCGGCATGGCGATCATGGTCTTCTCGGTGACGATGCGATGCGAGCCGTGCGCCGAAACACCGACGCCGCCGCCCATCACCACGCCGTCCATGAAGGCGATGTAGGGCTTGGAATAGCGCGCAATGAGCGCATTCAACCGGTATTCCTCGCGCCAGAAGGTGGCCGGGCCCTCTGTATCGCCCGCCTTTACCGCGTCGTAGAGCGCGCGGATGTCGCCGCCCGCGCACAGGCCGCGGTGTCCCGCGCCATCGACCGCGACGGCTGCGACAGCGGGATCGTTCTCCCACGCCGTGAGGGCCGCCCACAGGTCGCGCACCATGCCGAGCGTCAGCGCGTTCATTGCATCCGGGCGATTGAGCGTGATGCGGCCGAGGTGCCCCTCACGGCGAACGATCGTTTCAGTGGAGGTCATTCAAATCTGTCCCAATCCAGGCCGAGTTGACGAATTGATGGCCTCAGGCTCGGCTGCCCACCAGATCGCGGGCGACGATGACGCGCATGATCTCGTTGGTACCTTCCAGGATCTGATGCACGCGCAGATCGCGCACGATCTTCTCCATGCCGTATTCGCTCAAGTAGCCGTAGCCGCCCAGCACCTGCAGCGCCTCGTTGGCGATCGTGAAGCAGGTATCGGTGACGAAGCGCTTGGCCATGGCCGACAGCGTGCGCGCATTGGCGTCGCCGCGATCGAGCGCGGCCGCCGCGCGATAGAGGAACGTGCGCGCCACCTCCAGCTCGGTCGCCATGTCGGCCAAGCGGAACTGTACGCTCTGGAAGGCGTCGAGGCGCTGGCCGAATGCGCGGCGCTCGCTCGCGTAGGTCACGGCCTTGTCGAGGGCGGCCTGGGCGCCGCCGAGCGAGCAGGCCGAAATGTTGAGCCGCCCGCCGTCGAGACCGGCCATGGCGATCTTGAAGCCGTCGCCCTCGCCGCCGAGCAGCGCCGCACGGGGAACGCGCACGTCCTCCATGATGACCTGACGCGTCGGCTGGCAGTTCCAGCCCATCTTCTTCTCGTTGGCGCCGAACGACAGCCCGGCCGCGCCCTTCTCGACCAGGAACGCCGAGATGCCCTTCGGGCCCGGCCCGCCCGAGCGCGCCATGACGAGATAGACATCGGACGCGCCGCCGCCGGAGATGAACTGCTTGACGCCGGTGAGCCGCCAGCCGTCGCCGTCCGCCACCGCCTTGGTCGTGAGAGCGGCGGCATCGGAGCCGGCGCCCGGCTCGGTCAGGCAATAGCTGGCGATCAGCTCGCACGTCGCGAGCTTCGGCAGCCAACGCGCGCGCTGCTGATCCGATCCGAACTTGTCGATCGACGACGCCACCATGTTGTGGATCGACAGGAACGCGGACGCCGCCGGACAACCGGTCGCCAGCGCCTCGAAGATCAGCGCCTGCTCGAGGCGGCCGAGCCCCGAGCCGCCGACGTCGTCGCGGACCGAGATGGCGCCCATGCCGAGAGCCGCCGCCTCGCGGAACACATCGACGGGAAAGTGCTTGGTCGCGTCCCACTCGAGCGCGTTCGGCGCGATGCGCTCGGTGGCGTAGGCGAGCGCCATGTCGCGCACCGCGATGGCATCCTCTGGCAACGCGAAGAGAGCCGTTTCAGACATGGTTCGTGTTCTCGCTCATCGCTGCCGCGCGCATCCCATCCGTTGTCATGGTCGGGCTTGTCCCTCGGCTGTCCGGTTCAGATCCCGACTGAATGCGATCGGCCGGTTTCGGCCTCTCCCCTTGGGGAGAGGCCGGCGCGGCCGATTTGCAGGTGAGTTCTGGCCGGGTCAGTCGTCATTTGGCTCATCCTCACGGGTGCCGCCGGGTGTCCTCTCCCGGGACGGGAGAGGATGCCGGCAGGCAGGTGAGGGACTTTGTTCGCTTGTTGCGCGAGCAGGAGCCCCTCGTCCGGCCTTCTCGCCGAAGGCGAGCCTTCGGCTCGGCGGCCACCTTCTCCCGTCCCGGGAGAAGAAAAGCACGGCGACGCGCTTGCTCATTCAGCTCATGGTCGGGATGACGAAGCTGGCACCGTCCTTGATGCCGGACGGCCAGCGCGAGGTGACCGTTTTCGTCTTGGTGTAGAAGCGGATCGAATCCGGACCGTGCTGGTTGAGATCGCCGAAGCCCGAACGCTTCCAGCCGCCGAACGTGTGATAGGCGAGCGGCACCGGGATCGGCACGTTGACGCCGACCATGCCGACGTTGATGCGGGCGCAGAAGTCACGCGCCGCGTCGCCGTCACGCGTGAAGATGGCGACACCGTTGCCGTACTCGTGCTCCTGCGGCAGGCGCACGGCATCCTCGTAATCGGTGGCGCGCACCACGGACAGCACGGGGCCGAAGATCTCTTCCTTGTAGATGCGCATGTCGCGCGTCACATTGTCGAACAGCGAGCCGCCGATGAAATAGCCGTTCTCGTAGCCCTGCATCTTGAAGCCGCGGCCATCGACGACGAGCCTGGCCCCCTCCTTCACGCCGATGTCGATGTAGGTCTTGACGCGCTCCAGCGCTTCCCTGGTGACCAGCGGCCCGTAGTCGGCGCCGGTATCTGACGACAGGCCGACCTTCAGCGACGCCGTGCGCTTGGCCAGGCGGCCGACCAGTTCGTCCGCCGTCGCCTTGCCCACCGGCACCGCGACCGAGATCGCCATGCAGCGCTCACCCGCCGAGCCGTAGGCGGCGCCGACGAGGGCGTCCACCGCCTGGTCCATGTCGGCGTCCGGCATGATGATCATGTGGTTCTTGGCGCCGCCGAAGCACTGCGCGCGCTTTCCGTGCGCGGCCGCCGTCGCGTAGATGTAGGCGGCGATCGGCGTCGAGCCGACGAAGCCGACGGCCTGGATGGCGGGGTCGGTCAGGATGGCGTCGACCGCTTCCTTGTCGCCGTTGACGACGTTGAAGATGCCCTTCGGGCCGCCGGCCTCCAGGAACAGCTCGGCGAGCCGCATGGGCACGGACGGATCGCGCTCCGACGGCTTCAGCACGAAGGCGTTGCCGCAGGCGATGGCCGGCGCCGCCTTCCACAGCGGGATCATGGCCGGAAAGTTGAACGGCGTGATGCCGGCGACGACGCCGAGCGGCTGGCGCATGGAATAGAGGTCGATCGCCGGGCCGGCGTCGGTGGTGTACTCGCCCTTCAAGAGATGCGGGATACCGCAGGCGAACTCGACCACCTCGAGGCCGCGCTGGATGTCGCCGCGGGCGTCGGGAATCGTTTTGCCGTGCTCCGACGACAGCACCGCGGCGAGCGCGTCCATGTCGCGGTTGATCAACTCGACGAATTTCATCATGACGCGGGCACGGCGCTGCGGATTGGTCGCCGCCCAGGCGGGCTGGGCCGCCGCCGCGTTGGCGATCACCGCCTTGACCTCGGCCGTGGAAGCGAGCGCCACGCGCGCCTGTACCTCGCCGGTGTTGGGATTGAACACGTCGCCGAAGCGGCCGGACTTGCCCTTGGTTACCGCACCGCCGACGAAATGGTGAACCTCGCGCGCCATCGGATGAATGCCTCCCGTTTGCATCTCACTGCCTTGCTGGATGCCATATAAAGCACCGCCGGCCCGCCTCAGATATGGGCATGTGCGCGGACGGCGTTGTGCACTTTTTCGCATATCGATATGCTGACGGCATGCGCGACGCGTTCGACTGGGATGCCCTGAAATCTTTCCTCGCCGTGGCCCGTTCGGGCCGCCTGACGGTGGCCGCGCGTGCGCTCGGGGTCGATCACTCGACGCTGAGCCGGCGCATCGCCGGGCTGGAGGAGGGGCTCGGCGTCCGCCTGTTCGATCGCCACCCCTCGGGCTACACGCTGACCAGCCGCGGCGCCCGCCTGCTCGCCTCGGCGGAGGCCATGGAGCGGGCCGCCCTCGGCGTGGCGCGCGAGGTCGAGGAAGAGAGCCAGACGGTGTCCGGCACGGTGCGCATCGGCGCCCCCGACGGCTTCGGCACCACCTTCCTGGCGCCGCGCCTCGGCACCCTGCAGGAGCGCCACCCGAACCTCAACATCCAGCTCATCACCCGGCCGCGCCAGTTCTCGCTGTCGCAGCGCGAGGCGGACATCGCCATCGGCCTCGCCCGCCCGGCCAAGGGGCGCCTCAAGGCCCGCAAGCTCACCGACTACGAACTCGGCCTCTACGCCGCGCGCGCCTACCTCGAGCGCCACGGCGAGCCGTCGAGCCCCGACGACATCCCGCTGCATCCGCTGATCGGCTACATCGACGAGATGATCTACGCGCCGGAGCTCGATTACATCCCCTTGATCGCCGCCGGCCTCCGGCCGCGCCTCGCCAGCTCCAACCTGCTCGCCCAGTATCAGGCCACCATCGCCGGGCATGGGTTGTGCGTACTTCCCGTTTTCATGGCCTGTGACGAACCGCGCCTTGCGCGCGTGCTGCCGCGCCAGGTCTCGCTTCTGCGCGCATTCTGGCTCATCATGCACGAGGACATCGTCGATCTCGCCCGCGTGCGCGTGACGGCCGAGTTCATCGCCGAGGCGGTGCGCGGCGCCAAGCGCATGTTCGGCCCCTGAGCCGGACGGTCACGACCGGGAGATCGCACCTGCGCCAGCGACAGGAGACGCCGCCCATGACCGCAAGCCCGACCGCCGACCTGATCCTGACGGCCATCGCCCGGGATCGCCCTGGCATCGTGCGCAGCCTCGCCGCCACCATCGCCGAACACGGCGGCAACTGGGTCGACAGCTCGATGGTGCGCTTCTCCGGCGAGTTCGCCGGCATCGTCCACGTCCGCGTCCCGGACCAGCGCCTCGCCGGACTGGAGCGGGCGCTCGGCGGTCTCGTCGATCACGGCATCACCGTCACCGCGCGCCGTGACGCGGCGGGCCGGCTCCCTGCCGGCCGCCGCGCGCGTCTCGAGATGACCGGTGCCGACCATGAAGGCATCATCGCCGAGATTTCGGGAGCGCTGGCGCGGCGCGGCGTGTCGATCGAGAAGCTGACGACGCAGGTTTTTCCCGCCAGCATGAACGGGGCGCCGATGTTCGCCGCCGAAGCCGACATCATGCTGCCCGACACGCTCGACGCCGACGCCCTGCGCGACGAACTGGAGCGCATCGCGCGCGACATCATGGTCGAGGTTCAGCTGTCGACCCCGCGCGAGGCCGCATGACGATGCCGCGATCGGCGAACAGGACTACCGGCTCCCAACGCCGCACTGTCGCTCCGCCGCGGCTGGCGTCCGCGGCCGCTGCCCTCGGCCTGACGTTCGCCCTCGTGCTGCTGGTCTCGGCCGCACCGGCTGCGGCATTGCCGCTGACGGCCTCGCTGGAGCCGACGGTGCTCCACATCCCGGTCTCGTTCCTGCTGTTCGCAGCGACACTCGCCGGCGTGGCGCTTTTCCACCACCACACGCTGCCGGTGGCGCTTGCCGGTCTCGCGGCCATCATCGTCTGGAAGCTCCTGTTCTCGGGCTTCGCACACGGCACGGGGCTGTCCGCATTCGGCGCCCATATGGCGCACGAGTGGGTGACGCTCGCCAACCTGCTGCTGTTGCTGCTCGGTTTCGCGCTGCTGTCGCGGCACTTCGAGGAGAGCCGCCTGCCCGACGCCATGCCGGCCGTGCTGCCCGACGACTGGACCGGAGCCTTCGCGCTGCTGGCCGTGGTGTTCGTGCTGTCGAGCTTTCTCGACAACATCGCGGCGGCGCTGATCGGCGGCACCATGGCGCGCCATGTCTTCAAGGGCCGGGTGCACCTCGGCTACCTCGCCGCCATCGTCGCCGCCTCCAATGCCGGTGGCTCGGGCAGCGTCGTCGGCGACACCACCACGACCATGATGTGGATCGCCGGCATCCCCCCGGCCAAGGTGCTGACGGCCTACGTGGCGGCGCTGACGGCGCTTGTCGTGTTCGGCATTCCTGCCGCGCGCGCGCAGCAGGCCTATTCACCCATCGTCAAGGACCCGGCGCCGGGCCTCGTGATCGACTGGGGTCGCGTTCTGGTGGTGAGCCTCATCCTGGCGACCGCCATCGGTGCCAACGTGTGGGCCAACCTGCGTGCGCCTGCGCTGCTCGACAAGCTGCCGGTGATCGGCCTCGGCGTCTGGGCGGCCCTGCTGGCCACGGCTCCGCTGCGCAGGCCGGATTGGAGCGTGCTGCCGGAAGCCTTGAAGGGCACCGTGTTCCTGCTGGCGCTGGTGCTGGCGGCCTCCCTGATGCCCGTCGACGCGCTGTCCGATGCCTCGTGGCGCTCGGCCCTCGGTCTCGGCTTCATCTCGGCCGTGTTCGACAACATCCCGCTGACCGCGCTCGCGTTGCGCCAGGGCGGCTACGACTGGGGTATGCTGGCCTACTGCGTCGGCTTTGGTGGCTCGATGCTGTGGTTCGGCTCGTCGGCGGGCGTGGCGCTCTCCAACATGTACCCGGAGGCGAAGTCGGCACTGGCCTGGCTGAAGGCGGGCTGGTTCGTGGCGCTCGCCTATGTGGTCGGCTTCGCCGTCATGCTCGCCCTGCTGGGCTGGAACCCCGAACCTGCGCGCAAGGCGTCGAGCCCGGGCAGCGTCCACCCGGTTGGCATCCAAACGGGTGTCGCCGCCGCGCGCTAGAGCCTTTCCGGTTCAGGTTGAAGCGTAGCCGCTGTTGCGGAAGTAGTTGGCGCACTCTGTCGGGGTGAAGCTGGCGAGCAGGTCGCCGATGCGATCGTGCACGGCCTCTATGGTTCGCGCC